>OJQI01001536.1_pt1 | contig 9837 bp, 7 predicted proteins | sample 1598711 | NCBI WGS metagenome assembly OJQI01 (sample SAMN03922505, study PRJEB24848) | human gut metagenome | isolation source: stool sample | host: Homo sapiens | place: Germany | collected 2011-11 | reverse complement strand
AGTATGACTTATAGTTTAAGTATATTTTATGTAAATAGGAGGCGTTAACTTTTTGTACAATAGACAGACTTTTTTAAAAAATAATTTTTGCTGTAATTGCCCGTGCAGCACGGATGAGGTCCGCCGGGGCACAGCACACCTGCATGCCGATGCGCCCGCCGGAGACATAGACCTTCTCCTGCGTCAGCACACTCTCATCGAACACAGTCTTATACTGCTTTTTCATGCCTACCGGGCTGCAGCCACCGCGCACATAGCCGGTGACCTTGTTGATATCGGCCACATGGATCATGGCAACGCTTTTTTCGCCCACACTGCGGGCAGCGGCTTTCAGATCCAGCTCTGCTGCCACCGGAATGACGAACACAAAATAGTTTTTGCTATTGCCCTGCGTCACCAGCGTCTTATACACGCAGGCAGGGTCTTCGCCCATGCTGCCTGCCACATCCACACCTGCCACGGCAACGCCCTCTTCATGAGCGTACTCGTGGGCGGTGTAGGGCACCTTCTCGCGCTCCAGAATGCGCATGGCATTGGTTTTTGCTTCTTTTCCCATTGTAGTATTCCCCTTTATATTTAGCTGGTTCTATTCTTAAGTATGATGGCATTGGGTCAGCGTCCTCGCCCTCTCCGTCATTGCTAACGCAATGCCACCTCTCCCAAAGTGAGAGGCTTTGGCAATCCACGCAAAGTTTCCGTTTTTGCCAAGGGCTCCCCCTTTGGGGGAGCTGCTGAGCGCAAGCGAAGCTGAGAGGGCGAGCCTGCTTTCCTTTTCCTGCCCCCATTCTACCACTTTCTTCAAAAAAATTCAAAATTCTCTTGACTTCAGTTTCCTGAAGTGATATCATAGCGTCACACACTTCAGAACCCTGAAGTTTGACACTGCAAGCTGCGGCAAAGGAGCCGGTCTCCCTCGCCGTTTCACACGATAAGGCAAAGGAGACAAAGCACTATGATCATCGTACTCAAACAGAACGCACCTGAGGTACAGGTACGCGAGTTCTGCCACGAACTGCAGGATATGGGCCTGCAGATCAACGATTCCAAGGGCAGTGAGAGCCACATTCTGGGCCTGATCGGCGACACCAAGGCCGTGGCCGAGAGCTGGGTGCTGGCAAACCCGGTGGTGGAGACCTGCCGCCGCGTGACCGAGCCTTATAAGAAGGCCAACCGCAAGTTCCACCCGGACGACAGCGTGATCGATGTGGACGGCGTAAAGATCGGCGGCGGAAACTTTGCGGTCATTGCCGGCCCCTGCAGCATTGAGAGCGAGGAGCAGATCACCTACTGCGCACAGCGCGTGAAGGCTGCGGGGGCTTCCCTGCTGCGCGGCGGCGCATTCAAGCCCCGCACCTCGCCCTACTCCTTTCAGGGTATGCGCAGCGAGGGCCTCGACCTGCTCAAGCTGGCACGCCGCGCCACCGGTGCTCCCATCGTGACCGAGATCATGAACACCGAGCACCTGCCCCTGTTCGAGAATGTAGACCTCATTCAGGTGGGTGCCCGCAACATGCAGAACTTTGAGCTGCTCAAGGCCGTTGGCCGTCAGAAGAAGCCGGTTCTGCTCAAGCGCGGCCTTGCCAATACGCTGGAAGAGTTCGTGATGAGCGCCGAGTACATCATGGCTGAGGGCAACGAGAACGTCATCCTCTGCGAGCGCGGTATCCGCACCTTTGAGACCAGCATGCGCAACACCCTCGACCTTGCCGGTGTGGTGATGCTGCACAAGATGACCCACCTGCCCGTTATTGTGGACCCCAGCCATGCCTGCGGCCACGCATGGATGGTGCCGGATCTGGCAAAGGCCGCTGTTGCTGCCGGTGCCGACGGCCTGATGATCGAGGTGCACAACAACCCCGCCAAGGCCAAGTGCGATGGTGCCCAGAGCCTGACCCCCGACCAGTTCGACGAGCTGATGCAGTTCATCGGCAAAGAGGTGGAGTTCTTCGGCAAAAAGCTGAACTGATGATTTGAACTATCCTCTGCGGAATTATTATTTTGTGTTTGCAACGAGGAAGATCCTGCGGGATCTTCCTCGTTGCTTTTTTCACACTGCATCTTCCGGTTCTGCCCCTTTTCCTGTGAAAAAAATAACCCCGGGGCGCTTGCGGTCACCCCGGGGTTGTTACAAGAATGATCTACTTTTTCAGGAGATCAGGCTCTTTTCCTTGGCCTTATCCCAGACAAGGCAGGTTTGGAGCTTGGTCACATAGCGATAGGGGCGGAACTCGTTTTCCTTCACATCGTCCATCAGACCCTGCTCTTCCATCCAGCTGGCAGCCTGCCGCAGATGAAGGTCGGCATCATCGATGTCGCTGAAGCTCTTCACCGTCTGCGGTTCCGGGCAGCCGGCCTTTTCCCAGATCAGGGTCGCCAGACCGGCGCGGTTGGAGGGCATGGGGACGCCGGGCATATTCAGCACGCGATAGATGCCGGTTCCGGTTTCGTAAATGCCCCACACGGCTGCACCGGTCAGCGCAACAGCCGCAATGCCGGCCACCACATCGCTGCTGCCGCCGCCGCTCGGGTTGTCGATGTCACCATTTCCACCCTGACACAGTGCCGTGACGGTCACATTGCAGTCGGGCATTGTAAAGGTGATGGTCTGGGGGTCGTCCCTAGCCGGAGTCCAGACCAGTGCTTCGCCGTCGACACGCGAGACACTCCAGCCGAGGAACTCTGCGCCCTCCGGGATGTCTGCCGTCACGGTCACATCCTTACCTTCCGGCACAACGTCGGTGGTGTCCAGCTGCTGGGCACCGGCACCGAGGTCGGCCGTCGCCTTTGCGTCCTGGGTGGAGACAGCATTGCCGTTCGCATCGGCGAGGTAGCGGTACTCCTTGCCGTCTTCGCCGCGCTTATAGCCGATGATGTAGCCGGGATTCATGCTGAAAAGTTTCAGCTTTTTCTGATAACTGAGATCCTCGTTTTCCAGCGTGATATGACGGCCGAGGCTTGCATCGTCGGTCAGGATCGTTGCCGTACCGGTAAAGGTCTTTTTGATGTTGATCGTCTGACCCTCACCCAGATGGATATTGCTTTGGGTGTTGTCCTCAAAGGCCGCGTTCTTCAGGGTCACTCCGGAGCTGCCAAGATCCTTCAGAAGGATGCCGTCTTTGCCGCCCTTGATGGTGCCGCCGTTGATCCACGTATCGCCGAAATTGCCGGTGCAGTCAATGACCGTGCCTTCCGCATTCGAGGTAGCCACCGTGCCGCCGTTCATGCGCAGGCTGCCGCGGTTTTTGATGGTGCAGTCGGCATCCGAGGTAATGGTGCCGCCGTTGATCTCCACACGGCCCCAGCTGTTTTGGATGCAGCTGGCACCCCCAGACGCAAAGGTGCCTTCTGTTGTGGTGCCCTTGTTAATGGTCAGGTTTGCATAGCTGTTGACAAAGCAGCTTTTGGTACCGGTGGTACTGAAGTTGCCGCCATTGACGACTACCGTAGAATTTGAAACCGAAAGCACTGCTTCTGTGGAAGTTGCTGTAACGTCATTCAACGTCACGCTGCCCCCCGGACAAGCAAATATTGCAGGATAACCCGTAGAGTTGCTGAACGTATATCGGCCTTTATTCACAGTCACATTGCTGGAGCCACTAGCCACAATAAAGTAAGTACCTGTCTCCACTTCCGCATCATTTACAGTAAGCGCGCCTGAACCTATCATGAACGGATGAAAACTGCTTGCCTTAAACATACCATTTGAGACCGTTACATCTGCTGTCGGGTTGTATATATACATAAAGTGCTTTTTAGCTGTGCCATCAAATTCATGGCCGCCCATCTCAACGTTTACAACACCGGCGTTTTTTACATCGATGAAGGGATCCGCAGATGTAGGCTTTATATTTCCCTTAATGGTAATATTCACCGTCTCCGTTATATCGGTCAGATTGATCGTAATATTACCAGCGTAATTTCCCCCGGGGATCTCGTAATTGCCGCCTTTATCGATGGTAATGCTTTTCGTAGGATCCAGTTCAGTAGGAGCCGACTCAGCTTCTTCATCTTCCTGCGCAGTTACGCCATTTTCAGGCGTACCCCCCCCAGAGCAAGTGCATTGACCGGAAGGACAGATGTCATCATGCATGCCGCAAGCACTGCACTGATGAACCGCATCTTCTGTTTTTTCATCCTCAAAACCTCTGCTTTCTGTTAAATTTCTGAGACTTATGTCTCGCATTTTTAGTATAGCACCTCTATTTTCTGCATACAATCTTCACCTGCACTGAAATTTGCCTTGTAATTTCTTCTAATTTTTGTTGCCTTTGCTCGAAATTCTCTGAAACTTTTCCCGGTAGTACCGGCCCCCCCCCCGGCATTCCATTTTTTGCGTATTTGTGTTATACTATAGTGTATTTGCAATCCACCCTGAAATGAGGTTTTTTTATGAAAGCACATATCGCACGCAACCAGAACGCCGGTGTCCCGCTGATTCTGGGCTGGAATCTTTCCCCCGCCGACCGCGGCAAGCTGGAAGGCATGGCTCCTGCCTTTGGCATGAAGCTGCTGCTCGTCTCCCCTGCCGATGCGGGCAAGACCGTGGCACAGCTGCTGGGCGAGGTGGAGACCAAGGCCGCCCGCACGCTGGTGCTGGAACCGGGTGCCTACCCGCCGGCAGTGGTTCTGGCCAACTTCAAGGAGAAGGATGTGGACACCCTGCTGGATCTGATGAAGCAGGCACAGGTCACCATTCCGCTCAAGGCCGTTGTGACTCCCTCCAACCGCAGCTGGGTGTTCGGCGATCTGCTGGCCCACCTGCAGGAGGAGCACGCCGCCTTTACCGCCGCAAAGGAGAACCACACCGTATGAAGACCCGCGCAAAACGTTTCGTCAGCACCCTGCTGGCCGGGGTGCTCTGCCTGAGCCTGCTGGCAGGCTGTGCCTCCAAAAAGAAAGAGCTTACCCGCTATTCCACCGTTTTTTATGATGTGTTCGATACCGTAACGCAGGTGATCGCCTACTGCGAGAGCGAGGAAGAATTCAACACCCAGATGGATGCCCTGCACGCAGACCTTATTACCTATAACCAGCTGTATGATATCTACAACGATTACCCCGGCGTGACCAACGTCAAGACCATCAACGACAATGCCGGCAGCGCTCCGGTGGAGGTGGACGACCGCATCCTCTCCATGCTGGAGCTGGCCGACCAGATGTACCAGACCACCAACGGCAAGCTGAACATTGCCATGGGCAGCGTGCTGAATATCTGGCACAATTACCGCGAAGCTGCCGAAGCCGCCGAGACGGATGCCGACAACAAGCTGCCCACCATGGAAGAGCTGGAAGCAGCCGCCCAGCACTGTGATATCAACAACGTGATCATCGACGCGGATGCCAAGACCGTTTATCTGGCCGACCCGGAAATGCTGCTGGATGTGGGCAGCGTGGGCAAGGGCTACGCCGTGGAAATGGTGTGTCAGGCTGCCGAGGCCCGCGGCCTGACCAGCGCTCTGGTGAGCGTGGGCGGCAACCTGCGCGCCATTGGTGTAAAACCGGACGGCAGCCAGTGGACCGGCGGCGTGGAAAACCCGTGGAGCTCTTCGGATATATACACCTCGGATTCCATGCTGGACGGTGCCATCAACATGAGCGATATGGCCCTTGTGACCAGCGGCGACTACCAGCGCTACTATGTGGTGGACGGCAAGCGCTACCACCACCTGATCGACCCGGACACCCTGTTCCCCGCCGCCTACTTTAACGGCGTGACCGTGCTGTGCAGCGACTCCGGCCTTGCCGACTGCCTGACCACCGGCCTGTTCTGCCAGCCGCTGGAGGACGGGATGAAGATCGTGGAAAGTCTGGACGGCGTGGAAGCCATGTGGTGCACACCGGATCAGCAGGTCATCACCTCTTCCGGCTGGGATTCCCATTTGAAAAAATAACCCTTAAAACGGCAAAAGGCCGACGCAGTGCTGCGTCGGCCTTTTGCCGTTTTATCAGATGGTGAACTGCACCACACAGAATGCCGCGTAGATGCACAGCAGCGCAATGCCCTGCGGGCGGCTCAGCTTGCCCTTGAAGAGGGCGGGCAGGGTGAGCAGCAGCATCACGGCGAACATGACCGGGAACTCCAGCACCAGCGATGCATTGTGGCCGAAGAGCAGGGAGTTCTGCGGGATGGTAAAGGGTGCCACCGTGGCGGAAACACCGCTCACCAGCACCAGATTGAACACGTTTGCACCAATGACATTGCCCAGCGAAAGTGCACCGTGGCCCTTTGCCAGCGAGGTGATGGCCGTGACCAGCTCCGGCAGCGAGGTGCCCAGTGCCACAAAGGTGAGCGCGATCACCGACTCCGGCACGCCCAGTGCCTGTGCGATCAGGGTGCCGTTGTCCACCAGCAGGTTGGCACCCACGGCAATGAGCACAGCGCCCACGGCCAGCAGGCCCAGCTCCTTGGCAAGGGATGCATTTTCTTCCGGTTCTTCCTCTTCTTCCGGGGCGGGGGCATTCTTCATGGCCATCACGTTGCAGATGATATACGCTACGAACATGGCCAGAAGGATCAGGCCCACCGGGCGGGAGAAGTAGCCGGTGGTGTAGGCCACACCGGCATAGAAGGCCGCTGCCACAAAGAAGAACAGCACCGGCGTGCGCAGGCTCTTGGGGTCTACCTTGCCCGGCTTTACCGCAATGGTGAGGGCCGCAATGAGCGATGCATTACAGATGATCGAACCGATGGCGTTGCCGTAGGCGATCTCGCCGTGGCCGGTAAAGGCCGAGGTGGTGGAGACCATCACCTCCGGCAGGGTGGTGCCGATGGACACCACGGTGGCACCGATGAGCAGCTCCGGCACATGGAAGCGGCGGGCAATGCCCGTGGCACCATCCACGAACCAGTCACCGCCCTTGATGAGGCACAGCAGGCCCACGATGAACAGCAAAACAGGAATGAGCATAGTTTTCTCCTTTTGTTTTTGGCAGAGCAGCAATAAAAAAGAGGCCTTTATTACATCCTGCCCAAAAACGGGAAAGTGTAATAAAAGTCTCAAGCTTCCGGTGACACAGCGGGCATTTCTGCCGGGATGTCGCTGCGCCACAGCGCACCGTTTTTGCAAAACGAGCGCCCTTTACTCCCTTTTATCCGAAAAATATTATACCGGTTTTTGCACCAAAGTGCAAGAGGAGCGTTGAAATTTCATCCGGCCTTGGCTACTTTCTTCGCGTTGGGATAAATACGCTCCATGCGGGCATCGTCAAAATGGTCGTCCAGCAGCGTATCGATGCTGTTTTTGGGGCCTTCACCGCTGGTGCGGGCATCGTACCGGGCCAGCGCCAGCGCACTGGTGAGCATGTTCACCGCCATGAACACTGCCAGCAGGACGGTCATCCATGGGCGGACGCGGCTGCGCACCTTCTTCATGCCTCTGAGCACCAGCGGATAGCCGTAGCGCATCCATACCACCGCCGCAATGCCCCAGAAAAAGCAGTACAGCAGGTTGATGCGCCCGCCCAGATTGAACTTGAACTTGCTGTAGTCCCAGAACACGGTGCCGAACAGCAGCTCGGTGACGGCGCTGCACACGTATTCGTACACACCGCCCATGACGGTGCCGAAGGCGAACAGATAGCGGTCGCTCCGGTCCTTTTCCTGACGCAGCAGCACCGTTGCCAGCACCAGCGCCAGACCCCACACCACGCTGAACGGCCCCCAGACCAGACTGGAGCGGCTCATCCAGACCCCGGCGGTCACGCGGCAGAACACCGTCTCCACCATGTCGCCCAGAAACGCGCCGATCACGAACAGCCACAGCAGGTCGGACACGCTGAGGAAGTTCTTTTCCCCCTTCCGGAGCGCAGTCTGCTCCTGCCGGGCCGCAGCCGGGTAAGCATACTGGATGCGTTTTTCAATGTAAAGCGCGATCCTGCGGCGCAGCGTGTCCGACCGCTCCCCCAGTCTCTGGTTGAGCTGCTCCAGCATCGGGTGCCGGGCCGCATACTGCTGCACCAGCACCGCCGAACCGATCTGGTCCAGCACCGCCACCGTCAGCGAGACCCATACTGCCGGGCGCAGCAGCCAGACAGGGATCTGCGCGCACAGCTGCAGCAGCACATTATTGCCCCACAGCACACTTGCCGTGCCCAGCGCACCCCACAGCAGCGAATACTGCAGGCACACATAGCCGTTCAGATTGAATTTTTTGCCGGAATAGTCCCACCACTTGCGGCGGTGCAGGCGTTCCAGCAGCTTGGCGGTGATCCATTCCATCACCGTTGCCGCCATCATACAGGCAAAGAACAGGTAGACCGGCTCGGTGCGCAGGTCGCCGAAACTCACGGCCAGCAGCACGCCGGTGGTACCGTAGATAAAGCAGAACGGGCCTGCCGCCGCACCGCGGTTGGCAAACCTTCCGCCCCGGATGGTCGCGACTACCGTCTCAGCCACCCAGCCCAAAAAGGAATATACTAGATAAATAACACCCAGAGTATAGAAGTTCAGCGTCATAAGGTTCCTTTCGCTTCCAGTTTTTTCTTACTGCATTGATTGTACCCGTTTTGGGCGCTGTGTACAAGAGCCGTGCAGAAATTTTGTCACTCTGCGACGAGGCAGGCTCTCCGGGCATCTCTGAAAAGACGAAGATCCAGCCTGTTGCTTTGTTTTCAGATACATCTTAGAAAAAGGCCCTGCCATCCCGAAGGACAGCAGGGCCCAAAATTACAGCTTGAATTTACAGAGCGGAATCACAGCTGGCTCTTATACAGCTCCACGATCTCTTCCACGCTGGTGTCGCGGGGATTGCCGGGACGGCAGGCGTCTGCGAATGCGGACTCGGCGAGGAACTGGATATCCTCTTCCTTCAGGATGCCGTGCAGATTTGCGGGGATGCCCACGTCTGCGCTCAGCTGCTTGACGGCGGCGATGGTGGCGTCAGCGGCTTCCACATCGTTCATCTCATCGATGCCCACAACACCCATGGCCTTGCCCACGGCGCGGTAGCGCTCACCGGCAACGCTCTTGTTGTACTCCAGACCCACCGGCAGCAGGATGGCGCAGGCCACACCGTGCGGGGTGTCGTACAGAGCGGACAGGCCGTGTGCCATGGAGTGGACGATTCCCAGCAGAGCGTTGGAGAATGCCATACCAGCGAGGCACTGTGCGTTGTGCATGGAATCACGCTTGGACATATCGCCGTTGTAGCTGTCCACCAGATCGCCCTGGATCATCCGGATGGCGAAGATGGCCAGCGGGTCGGTGTAGTCGCAGTGGGCGGTGGAAACATAAGCCTCGATGGCGTGGGTCATTGCATCCATACCGGTGTGGGCAACCAGCTTCTTGGGCATGGTCTCGGCCAGATCGGGATCGACGATGGCGACATCGGGGGTGATCTCAAAGTCAGCGATGGGGTACTTGATGCCCTTCTGATAATCGGTGATGATGGAGAAGGCGGTCACCTCAGTGGCGGTGCCGGAGGTGGAAGAGATGGCGCAGAAATGGGCCTTGCGGCGGAGCGGCGGAATGCCGAACACCTTGCACATCTCCTCAAAGGTGATCTCAGGGTACTCGTACTTGATCCACATGGCCTTTGCGGCATCAATGGGGGAGCCGCCGCCCATGGCAATGATCCAGTCGGGCTCAAACTTCAGCATGGCCTCTGCGCCGCGCATGACGGTCTCAACAGAGGGATCGGGCTCGATACCCTCAAACAGCTCCACTTCCATGCCGGCTTCCTTCAGGTAGCCAACAGCGCGGTCAAGGAAGCCGAACCGCTTCATGGAGCCGCCGCCGACACAGATCATGGCCTTTTTGCCGGTAAAGGACTTCAGGGCTTCCAGAGCACCCTTGCCGTGGTACCTGTCTCTTATACACATCTCCGAGCCCACGAGACG
>OJQI01001526.1_pt1 | contig 9909 bp, 10 predicted proteins | sample 1598711 | NCBI WGS metagenome assembly OJQI01 (sample SAMN03922505, study PRJEB24848) | human gut metagenome | isolation source: stool sample | host: Homo sapiens | place: Germany | collected 2011-11 | reverse complement strand
CGAGATAGCGTAGCGTCTCGTGGGCTCGGAGATGTGTATAAGAGACAGGGCCAGGATCTGGACGCCATCCACCGCTGCGCCGACCGCATCGTGGATAAGATCAACAAGCGCATTCTGGGCCAGTAAGAAACGGATAAAAGAGAAGGGAGGACGCTATGCGCCCTGCAGATACCTGGAAAGACTATGAACTGCTGGATGCCACCGACGGCAACCGTCTGGAGCGCTGGGGTGAGACCATCCTCATCCGCCCGGACCCGCAGGTGGTGTGGAAAACGCCCAAGCAAAGCCCGCTGTGGGCAAAGGCAGATGCTGTTTATCACCGCTCCAATCAGGGCGGCGGCGAGTGGGAGTACAAGCGCCGTCTGCCCGAAAAGTGGAAGATCAGCTGCGGCGAGGGCGAGGATAAGCTCACCCTCATCGTCAGCCCCACCGGCTTCAAGCACACCGGCGTGTTCCCGGAGCAGGCTGTCAACTGGGCATGGTACGCCAAAAAAATCCGTGCCGCAGGCCGCCCGGTAAAGGTGCTGAACCTGTTCGGCTACACCGGCGGTGCCACGCTGGCCTGTGCGGCGGCAGGTGCCACCGTCTGCCATGTGGATGCCTCCAAGGGCATCGTGGCGTGGGGTAAGGACAATGCTGCGGCAAGCGGCCTTGCCGACCGGCCCATCCGCTGGCTGGTGGACGACTGTGCCAAGTTCGTTGCCCGCGAAAAACGCCGCGGCAACACCTACGACGGCATCATCATGGACCCGCCCAGCTACGGGCGCGGCCCCGGCGGTGAGATCTGGAAGCTGGAGGACTGCATCTACGACCTCATCAGCCAGTGCGAAGAGGTGCTGAGCGATACGCCGCTGTTTTTTGCAGTGAACAGCTACACCACCGGCCTGTCTCCGGCGGTCATGGAATATATGCTCAAGACCACGCTGGTGCCCCGCTTTGGCGGCAAGACCAGCTGTGATGAGATCGGCCTGCCCGTTTCCGCCACCGGCGGCGTGGTGCCCTGCGGCGCAACCGCCATCTGGGAAGAATAAGGAAAGAACCCTCTCAGTCGCCTTGCGGCGACAGCTCCCCCGAAAGGGAGAGCTTTATAAGAGCTTACGGTAAGATGATTAAAAGCCCTCCCTGAGAGGAAAGACTTCCCCCGCTCCGGGGGAAGATGTCACCGCAGGTGACAAAAAGGGGAATCTGGCACGGCGTCAGCCGTGACTGAGAGGGTTATACGATTCAAGAATGGGGTACAGCCCCTTTCAGAGGGGCGCACCACCAGAAAGAGAAACACAAATGGAAGAGACGATTTTAACAGCACAAAATCTGAAATTCCGCTACGACAGCGACCAGCCGGTTTACGCACTGGACGGTGTCTCAACGGAAGTAAAGCACGGCGAATTCGTGGCCGTGCTGGGTGCCAACGGCTGTGGCAAGTCCACGCTGGCAAAGCACTTCAACGCCATCCTGCTGCCGGAGAGCGGCAAGGTCTACGTGGAGGGCATGGACACCGCAGACGATGACAAGATCTATGAGATCCGCCAGACCGTGGGCATGGTGTTCCAGAACCCGGACAATCAGATCGTTGCCACCGTGGTGGAGGAAGACGTTGCCTTTGCACTGGAAAACCTCGGTGTGCCGCCCGAAGAGATGCGCCGCCGCGTGGACGACTCCATGAAGATGGCCGGCATCTATGAGTACCGCGAGCGCGCACCCCACAACCTTTCCGGCGGCCAGAAGCAGCGCGTTGCCATTGCAGGCGTTGTTGCCATGCGGCCGGACTGCCTGATTTTGGACGAAGCCACCGCCATGCTGGACCCCCGGGGTCGTGAGCAGGTGATGCAGACCATCCACTACCTGAACAGGAATATGGGCATCACCGTGGTTTCCATCACCCACTACATGGAGGAAGCTGCGCAGGCAGACCGTGTGCTGGTGATGAGCAAGGGCCATGTGGTGATGGAGGGCACCCCCAAAGAGGTGTTCAGCCAGACCGAGAAGGTGCGCTCCCTGCATCTGGATGTGCCGCAGGCTGCAGAGCTGCGGGACGAGCTGGTGAAGGCCGGCATCCCGATGCCGGAGGGCATCATCGACACCGGCGAATGCGCACAGGCTCTGTACGAGCTTTTGCAGTAAGGGGGGGCAGACGCAAATGGCAGATATCATCAAAGTAGAACATCTGAGCTACGTCTACAACCCCGGCATGCCCAATGCGGTCACTGCGCTGGACGATGTGAGCTTTACGGTGGAAGAGGGCGACTTTGTGGGCATCATCGGGGCCACCGGCTCCGGCAAGAGCACCCTCATCACCCACATGAACGGCCTGAACAAGCCTACCAGCGGCAAAATTTATATCGATGGCCGCGATCTGTGGGAAGACCCGGAGAAGATCCGGGACTTCCGCTTCCTCACCGGTCTGGTGTTCCAGTACCCGGAGTACCAGCTGTTCGAGGAGACCTGTTATAAAGATATCGCGTTCGGCCCCAAGAACATGGGTCTGGACGAAGCCGAGATCGACCGCCGCGTGCATGAAGCCGCCGATTTCGTTGGCCTTGACCCGGCCCTGCTGGAGCGCAGTCCCTTTGAGCTTTCCGGCGGCCAGAAGCGCCGGGTGGCCGTGGCGGGCGTTATGGCCATGAAGCCCCGCATTCTGGTGCTGGACGAGCCTGCTGCGGGCCTTGACCCGGAGGGACGGGACGACATCCTCAGCGAGGTGAAGGAGTACCACAAAAAGACCGGCACCACTGTGCTGCTGGTGTCCCACAGCATGGAGGACATTGCCAAGTACGCCAACCGCGTTCTGGTGATGAGCAACAAGAAAATTGCCATGTACGACACGGTGGAAAAAGTCTTTGCCCGCGCTCCGGAGCTGCTGGAGCTGGGGCTTTCCGTGCCGCAGGTGACGAAGATCTTCCTCAAGCTGCGGGAGATGGGTGTGGATGTGCCCGCTGATGTGTACACCATCCCCTATGCGGTCAAGATGATCCTGGAGGCCAAGCGCCGCCGGGAGGCAGGCGAGAGCCTTGTGCTCCCGCGGGAAGCAAAGAAGGAAGGAGGCGCTGCCGGATGCTGAGAGATATCACCATTGGCCAGCACTTCCCGGGCAACAGTCTGGTGCACCGGTTCGACCCGCGCCTGAAACTGGTGCTGACCATCGCCTATATCGTGCTGCTGTTTGCAGCTTCCAATCCGCTGGGCCTTGCCCTTTCCATTCTGTTCCTTGCAGCAATGTACAAGGTGGCAAAAATTCCCGGTAAAATGATCCTCAAGAGCTTAAAGCCCATCCTGCCCATCGTGATCTTCACAGCGGTGCTGAACCTGTTCTTTGTGTCAGGCGAGGGCGAACCGCTGGTGCACATCTGGTTTTTGACCATTTATGCCGAGGGTGTGCGCTATGCTGTGCTGATGGCAGTGCGCGTCATGGCGCTCATCGCGGGCACCAGCCTGCTCACCTACACCACCAGCCCCATCGTGCTCACGGATGCCATCGAGCAGCTGCTGAAGCCCTTGGGCAAACTGCACTTCCCGGTGCACGAGCTGGCGATGATGATGAGCATTGCCCTGCGGTTCATCCCCACCCTCATTGAGGAGACGGACAAAATTATGAACGCCCAGAAAGCCCGCGGTGCCCAGCTGGATACCGGCAAGATGACCGACCGGGTAAAAGCCTTGGTGCCGGTGCTCATCCCGCTGTTCATTTCGGCCTTCCGCCGCGCGGACGAGCTGGCCATGGCCATGGAATGCCGCTGCTACCGGGGTGGTGACGGCCGCACCCGCCTGAAGGTGCTGCGCTGCGAAAAGCAGGATTATATCGACCTTGCCGTGTGCATCGCCTGCTTTGCAGTGATCCTTGCCTCCCGGCTGGTGTTCCCGAATTTTTAAGGTGAACGACCTCGCCCTCTCAGTCATTCGCTTTGCTCATGACAGCTCCCCCAAAGGGGGAGCCTTTGGCAGAACCGCGAACTTTACCGTACTGCCAAGGCCTCTCCCTTTGGGAGAGGTGGCACCGAAGGTGACGGAGAGGGCGAGCATGCTGATCATGAAAGAAAACACTTATGAACTTTTTACTTACCCTTGCCTACGACGGCACGAACTACTGTGGCTTTCAGGTGCAGCCCAATGGCCGCAGCGTGGCCCAAACCTTTCAGGATGCGCTGCAGGCCGTGCTGGGCAGCCGCCCCGATATCAAGGGCTGCAGCCGCACCGATGCAGGGGTGCACGCGCTGGGCTTCAAGCTCAACTTCCACGCCGATACCCGCATCCCGGCGGCAAAGCTCCCGCTGGCGCTCAACCAACATCTGCCGCCGGACATCCGGGTGCTGGACGCGCAGGTGGTGCCGGAGGATTTCCATGCCCGGTACGCGGCCCATACCAAAACCTATCTCTACCGCATCCACAACCACCCCATCGACTCGCCTTTTGACGTGGCTTATTACACCCGGGTGCCCCGGCATCTGGACGAAGCCAGAATGCAGGCGGCGGCGCAGCAGTTCGTGGGCAGGCACGATTTTCTGGCCCTGTGCGCGGCGGGCTCTTCCGCTGCAGCCCATGGCGATACCGTGCGCACCATCACGGACTGTCATGTTACCCGCAAGGGGGACGAGATCGACATTGAAGTGACCGCCGACGGCTACCTGTACAACATGGTGCGCATTCTGGCGGGCACTTTGTGCGAAGCGGGCGCAGGCCGGCTGGACCCGGCGGAAATTCCCGCCATTCTGGAAAGCCGTGACCGCAGCCGCGCCGGGCCGACCCTGCCCGCCAAGGGCCTGTTTTTGAAGTGTGTGGAGTATGATCTGTAAGGAGAACCATTCATGAGCAAAATTCGCCGCGGCGGACATTCCGCCGAAGGGGAGACGCTTTCTGCCGGACGCGTCGAATATCTGGAAGCCGCCCGGGCCCGGGTGCGCACACGGCGCATCCGCCGCACTGTCATCATCGTAGCGGTGCTGACCATCCTTGTCCTGTTTGCCACCGGCGCAGTGGGGTCTTCCATTGCACGCGCAAAAGACCTTGTGGATACTGCCGTCATCGCGCTGGCACCAGCCGCAGGCTGGCCGCAGCAGACCGGCATCACCGACCCGGATGCGGTGGCGCAGATGTCTGGCAGCTTTGTGGAGATGGGCGGCGACAGCTGCGTGGTATACAGTCTTGGCGGCACCCGCCTGAACAGCATCCAGAGCGGCTATGCCCGCCCGGCCATTGCTGCAGGCAAGACCCGCTTTGTGCTGTACAACCGCTCCGGCAATGAGCTTCGGGTGGAAAGCCGCACCCAGAACCTTTATACAAAAACCATGGACAGCACCATCTCGCTGTGCGCCGTGGCAGATGCCGGACAGGTGGCTGTTGTGACCGACAGCACCGACAGCGTGGCAAAGCTGACCGTTTACAATTCCAGTATGCAGCAGCAGCTGGTGTGGAACCTGACCAGTGAGCAGGGCACCCCGCTGCGCATGGCCTTTGCGCCGGACAGCCGCCGCCTTGCCGTGGCCGCTGTATCGGCGGTGGGCGGCCAGCTGACCACGAACCTTTATGTACTGCCCCTCTCGCAGGGCGACCCGGTATGCCTTGGCTCCGAGAACAGTGTGCCCCAGTGGATGGGCTGGATGTCCAACGGCTTTTTGCTGGTGCTTTATGAGAACCGCGCCGTGCTGTACAACACGAGCGGCGGCAGCGCAGGCGAACGCGCCAGCTACGATTTTGGCGGCGGCACCCTCGTCAGTGTGTCCAACACCAGTAACGGTGCGGCCCTGCTGCTGAGCAATGGCCAGACCAGCACGGCGGTGCTGCTGGACGGGGAGCTGACCGTGGGTTACAGCGGCAGCGTGCTCTCGGCCAGCCAGATCATCCGGGCAAAGAACGACGGCTTCTACCTGCTCACCGACAGCACAGTGGAACGCTTCAACAATGTGGGCGAGTTCCAGTGGAGCCAGCCGCTTTCGGCCCGGCCCCGGGCACTGGTCGAGGGCAGGCAGATCTTGGTGTTCACCGGCAACACGGTGCAGGTGGTCACACCGCCGGAGCAGACAGCTTCCAGCGGACAGTGATTTTTGGGTGAGAAGATCATGCGTAAATAGCACTCTTGCGGGGAAAGTGATAAAAATAACAGGGAAAACAAGGTATGTTCAAGAATCCGTCATTTCTTTTTGATATCATATGCACGGCAGCATGGATCATTCTGGTGGTGCGCTATGCCCGCAAGGGCTTTCTTTCGTCCATTGTGCAGCTGGTGGGCAACCTGTTCAGTCTGCTGGGGGCCAAGGAGCTTTCCGCTGCCTGCGCCGGCTGGGTGTTCGAACACATGCTGGCAGGCGGCTTCCGCACCCAGATCGCAGCAAACATTGCTGCGGGCGGTGCGGTAGACCTTTCCGGCATTGCGGAAAAGTATGCGGGCTTCCTGCCTGCTTCTTTCCGCGCTTCCATCGTGGCAGCCTGCGAGCGCTCCATTGGCGCTGTGCTGGCCGATAACGCGGTGGTGCTGGCCGATTCCATTGTGGAAAACGTGCTGCAGCCGCTGCTCACACCGGTGATCACGCTGGTGCTGTTCTTCTTGTTCTACGCGCTTTTGCGCCTGCTGGTCAGTATGCTGGTCACGGTGCTGGGCCTTGTGAACAAGCTGCCGGTCATTGGCACGGTAAACCGCGGCCTTGGCTGGCTGGTGGGCGGTGCCACGGCGCTGCTGGATATCTATTTGGTGCTGTGCATCCTGTGGGGCATCATCGTCATCACAGGCGGCAACCTGAATGTGCTCAACGATACGGTGATGAGCAGCAGTCTTTACTACAAAATCTTCAATCTCTTCAACCCTTTCCTGTAAAGGGTTTTGCATAAAGGAGGAACTATGGTCTGTATTCGATGCCAGAAACGTCCGGCGATCATCTTCATCCAGCGGATGGACAATGGTCAGATGAAGCAGGAGGGCTACTGCCTGCACTGCGCCCGTGAGCTGCACATCAAGCCGGTGGACGATCTGATGAAGCAGTTCGGCATGTCGGATCAGGATCTTGATAACATGGAGAACCGCATGGAAAGCATGATGGAGGAGATGGGCGATGCAAACCCGCTCTCCATGATGATGAACATGGCGAACGGCGGCGAGGATGCTGACCCGGACAGCATGGACGAAGATCTGATCCCCGGCAGCAATGCCACCTTCCCGCTGGGCTTTACCAGCAGCGAGAAGAAGGATGGCGACAAAAAGGCCGACCGCAAAAACGGAAAAAAGCCGCCTAAGCGCAAATTTTTGGATACCTATTGCGAGAATCTGACCCGCAAGGCGCGGGAGGGCAAGCTGGACGATATCATTGGCCGCGACCGCGAAATTTACCGCACCATCCAGATTTTGAGCCGCCGCCAGAAGAACAACCCCTGCCTGATCGGCGAAGCCGGTGTGGGTAAGACCGCCATTGCCGAGGGCATTGCGGAGCGCATTGCCAAGGGAAATGTGCCCATCGGCCTGAAGGATAAGGAGATCTATCTGCTGGACCTCACCAGCCTTGTGGCAGGCACCCAGTTCCGCGGCCAGTTCGAGCAGCGGGTCAAGGGCCTGCTGAGCGAGGTGAAGGCCGCAGGCAATGTGATCCTGTTCATCGATGAGATCCACACCATCACCTCTGCCGGTGAGAGCGAGGGTGCCATGAACGCGGGCAATATCCTGAAGCCCGCCCTCTCCCGTGGTGAAATTCAGGTCATCGGTGCCACCACCTTCAACGAGTACCGCAAGTATATCGAGAAGGATCAGGCGCTGGAACGCCGTTTCCAGCCCGTGCGGGTGGAAGAACCCAGCGTGGCCGATACCCTTGCTGTGATGAACGGCATCAAGCACTACTACGAGCAGCACCATCATGTGCAGGTGCCTGCCGATGTGCTTTCTGCCACTGTCACCCTGAGTGAGCGCTATATCACCGACCGTTATCTGCCCGATAAGGCCATCGACCTGCTGGACGAAGCCTGCGCCTGCTGCAATCTGGCCCACCCGGTCATTTCCGAGTATCTTGGGATGCAGAAGGAGCTGGATGCCCTCAAGCAGGAAGAAGCCGAGATGGAGAATGCGGATGTGAACGAGCCCATCGACTACGAGCGCGTGGCCGAGCGCAAGACCCGCATTGCAAAGCTTGAAGCCGACCTGCCCGCAAAGCAGGCTGCTGCCAGCGAGATCCAGGTGACCATGGACGATGTGGCCAAGGTCATCGAGCTGTGGACCGGCATTCCGGCGGTCAAAATTCGGGAGACCGAGTTCGCAAAGCTGGCAAACCTTGAGGGCGAGCTGAAAAAGAAAATCATCGGGCAGGACGAGGCCGTGCATCTGGTGGCGCAGGCCATCAAGCGCAGCCGCGCCGACCTTTCCGGCCGCCGCCGTCCCGCAAGCTTCATCTTTGTGGGCCCCACCGGCGTGGGCAAGACGGAGCTGGTGAAGCAGCTGGCAGACGATCTGTTCAACTCGCCGGATTCTCTGATCCGGCTGGATATGTCGGAGTTTATGGAGAAGCACTCCGTGTCTCGGCTGGTTGGTTCGCCTCCGGGCTATGTGGGCTATGACGAGGCGGGGCAGCTGACGGAGAAGATCCGGCGCAAGCCCTACTCCGTGGTGCTGTTCGATGAGATCGAAAAGGCCCATCCGGATGTGCTGAACATCCTGCTGCAAATTCTGGATGACGGCGAGGTCACGGATGCCCACGGGCGGAAGGTGAACTTCGAGAACACCGTCATTGTTATGACCTCCAATGCCGGGTCCGGCAAGGCGGCGGGCGCTGTGGGCTTCGGCCGCAGCGCAGACGATCAGGACAAGGAACGGGTGATGAAGGCCCTGCAGGAGTTCCTGCGGCCGGAGTTTATCAACCGTGTGGACGAGATCGTATATTTCCACCAGCTGACGGAGGAGAACTTCCGGGGTATCGCCGGGATCATGCTGGAGGAGCTGAAGGCGGCGCTGGAGGAGAAGGGCTATCACTTCACCTACGACGATGCGCTGGTGGACTATCTGGTGAAGAAATCCTATTCGGCGGCCTATGGCGCACGGAACCTGCGGCGGTGCATCCAGAAGGATGTGGAGGACCCCATGGCGGCCCGTATCATCGAGAGTTATGAGACGCCCATCACGCAGATCAAGGCAACCGCAGAGGATGGGGCTGTAAAGCTCTACACACTGTAATGAAGGAGGGGGCGTACCATGCTGTTTCGTAAGAAGATCGAGCCCCGGTGCAGCTACTGCGCCAGAGGCGGGCGTGCCAATGACCATGAGGTCATCTGCGCCAAGAAGGGCATCGTGCCGGCGGAGTCCCACTGCGGTGCGTTCCGCTACGATCCCCTGAAGCGGGTGCCGCCCCGTCCGGCGAAGCTGGAGACGGAGGAGCTGCGGCAGGAGGATTTCCAATTATAAGAGAAAGCCCGGAAGCGATGCTTCCGGGCTTTCTGCGTGAGAGTCAGACGATATCGTAGAGCTGGCGCAGGTCGGTGATGCGGTAGTCGATGCGGAGGCCTTCCGGCAGGGCGGTGCCGTGGGGGTCGTACCAGCAGCAGGGGATGCCGGCGTTGTTGGCGCCCCGGATATCGCTGGAGGGGGAATCCCCGATGAGCAGGCAGTTCTCCCGTGTGATGCCGGGGATGTGGGCGAAAACATAGTCGAAGTAGGCTCGGCTGGGCTTGCTGGCCCCGGCCTCCTCGGAGATGAAGGCGTCGGTAATATAGGGAGCCACGGCGCTGCGGTGCAGGCGGCTGCGCTGGACAGAGGCCACGGCGTTGGTGACGATATAGAGGCGGTGGGTCCGGGACAGGGTGCGGCAGACCTCCTCGGCATGGGGGCGAAGAAGCGTACTTTCCCCCAGAGCCTTCAGGTGGATGCGGTTGCAGAGGGCGGGGTCACGATCCAGCGCCATGGCTGTCTCTTATACACATCTGACGCTGCCGACGATATGCAGTGTGTAG
>OJQI01001517.1_pt1 | contig 9979 bp, 9 predicted proteins | sample 1598711 | NCBI WGS metagenome assembly OJQI01 (sample SAMN03922505, study PRJEB24848) | human gut metagenome | isolation source: stool sample | host: Homo sapiens | place: Germany | collected 2011-11 | reverse complement strand
TGCATATCGTCGGCAGCGTCAGATGTGTATAAGAGACAGCACCGTTACCTGCAACATTCAGATGGATCTGAGCGTGCTGGGCGAGATCAACACCTCGGCCCGCATGTGCATCTGGAACAAGTAAGTTTTTTCAAGCAAAGAACGGCGTTCCCCACCGGAACGCCGTTCTTTGCTTTTATCACTCCATGTGCTTTTCCACAAAGTCGCCAACCATTTTGTCCAGCTGCAGCACAGCGTTCTCGGCACCCTTCATCACCTTGCGGGTGGTGCGGCGCAGCTGGCGCTGGTTCTGGGTGGCGGCCATCACGCCCACTGCACCCAGTGCCGCCCCCGCGGCCATGCCAAGCAGCATCCCGGTAGAACTGGTGGATTCATGTTTCATAGTAAAACTCCTTTCGGTGAAAAAGATCCGGTCTCCGGCGTTATTATTTCCTGTAAACTATCTGGTATCCGCTTTTTTTATGCAGAAATTTGTGGTATACTGTTCTACGATGTTTTAATGGGCGGGTGTGCCCGGCTAAAAAGTGCACTGCTCATTCCGCATACTGGTAAGGAGGTTCCTTATTTGATACACCCTGTTGAACCCAAAAAAGTCCTTTGCATCCACGATCTTTCCGGCATGGGCCGCTGCAGCCTTGCAGTGATCCTGCCGGTGCTGTCGGTCATGGGCGTGCAGCCGGTAGCCCTGCCCACGGTGGTGCTTTCCACCCACACAGGCGGGCTTGGCACACCTGCACGGCTGGACGGCTGCGCCTACGGCGAACAGGCGCTGGAGCATTACCATGCGCTCGGCGTGGAGTTTGACTGCATCTATACCGGCTATCTGGGCGGTGAGGATCAGGTGGCACTGGCCGAAAAAGCCTTTGCCCTCTGGCCCGCAGCCAAAAAGATCGTTGACCCGGTCATGGGCGACAACGGCAAGGCTTACTCCACCGTAACGCCTGCTTTGATCGACCGCATCCGTGCACTGTGCGGTGCTGCCGATCTGATCCTGCCCAACTACACCGAGGCACAGATCCTGCTGCAGCGCCAGCCGCAGACCGAGCTGCTCACCGATGAAGCCGCACAGGCTCTGGCTGACGAGCTGACCGCTCTGGCCCCCGGGGCTGTCGTCACCGGCCTGCCGCTGGGCAAATACATCGGCTGTGCAGGCAGCGGAAAAGACCGCTTCCTCATCAAAAAGCTGCACATCAGCCGCAGCTTTCCCGGCACCGGCGACCTGTACGGTGCGGTGCTCATCGGCTCGCTGCTGCAGGGCAACGCCCTGAGTGCCGCCGCCGACAACGCTGCCGAGTTCGTGGCGCTTTCCATCCAGAGCACGCCCGCCGCGCAGGATACCCGCTACGGGGTCTGGTTCGAGCCGCTTCTGCCGCGCCTGTGCCCGGCAAGCTCGGCAGAATAAGGGGAGGTACACCGATGAACGAAAAGCCAACCTTGAACATCGTTCTGGTGGAGCCGCGCATCCCGCAGAACACTGGCAATGTGGCCCGCACCTGTGCCTGCACTGCCTGTCGGCTGCATCTGGTAGGCCCCATGGGCTTTGCCATCGATGATAAAAAGCTCAAGCATGCGGGTCTGGATTACTGGCACTACCTTGACATCAGCTATTACGACAGTCTGGACGAGTTCTTTGCCAAAAACAGCGGCCCCTATTACTATTTTACCACCAAGGCACCGCAGCGCTACACCGATGTGAGCTACCCGGACGGTGCATACCTCGTGTTCGGACGCGAGGATGCCGGCCTGCCCGAAGCCTTGCTTGCCGCCAATCAGGAGCACTGCATCCGAATGCCCATGCGCGACACCTGCCGCAGCCTGAACCTTTCCAACAGCGTGGCCGTGGGCGTGTATGAAGTGCTGCGCCAGTGGGACTTTCCGGAGCTTTTGGACCACGGACACTTACGAGACTACGAATGGAAATGAGGGACATTATGAGCAAGATTGCGATCCTGACCGATTCCTCCTGCGATATCCCGCAGGAGATGGCCGAAAAATACGGCATCGACATCATGAGCTTCCACATCCTGCTGGACGATGTGGACTACGTGGAGCGTGAAAGCTGCACCAACACCGAATTTTACGATAAGATGCGTGCCGCTAAGGGCGTGCCCTCCACTGCCGCCATCACCCCCATCCAGTTCTGCGAAAAATACTGCCAGTACGTGGACGAGGGCTATACGGATGTCATTCATGTACCCATCAACAAATCCGGCTCTTCCACCTACAATAACGCCCTCATGGCACAGGGGATGCTGCGGGAAGAGCGCCCGGAGCACCACTTGAAGATCCATCTGCTGGACCCCCACACCTATTCCATGGTGTTCGGTTGGTATCTGTGCGAAATGGCCCGCAAGCTGAAGAACGGTGCAGAGATCAGCCATGTGATCCGGGAGTTTGAAAAGCAGATGGACTGCATGGAGATCGTTCTGGGCCCCTACAGCCTGAAGCAGATGAAAAAGAGCGGACGCATCTCTGCCGCTGCTGCTGTTATGGGCGAGCTGATGGGCATTCGTCCCATCATCACCCTGATCGACGGCAAGACCAAGGTGGAAGTCAAGGTACGCGGCGATGACAAGGTGGTGCCCGCCATGGTGGAGTTGTGCAAACAGCGCAGCGAAGGCGTGGAGAACTTTGATTATATGATCGGCCACACCAACATCCCGCAGACCGCCGATCTGGAAAAGGCCTGCCGCAAGGCCTTTGGCAAGCCGCCGCTGCTGGTGTTTGAGCTGGGCGGCGTCGTTTCCGCAAACACCGGCCCCGACACGGTGGCTCTGGTATACACCGGACACCCCAGAGGGTAACCCACGATTTTAATAGCCTCCGCTTTCGCTCTGGCTATTTCAGCGGTAATTTTATTTTGAGGTTCCGAAAAGCCTGCGGGCTTTTCGGAACCTCTTTTTCACCGGAAGGGTCCAAACCAAAAACTGCATCTGTACCTGATTCTGCGAAAATTCGTTGCAATCTGCCAAAAATTATGCTATACTGCCTTTTGCTGTGCTTTTTGTGCGGCATCCTTTCAGAGCAACTTAGGATTTTAGGCTCCCCGGCGTGTCTCGAACCATGCCGGGCCAAACCCACAGGGGCTGGCGGCCCTGTGCGGTCAAAATCATCCCGCTGGAGTATTATCATGAATCAGAATCCTTCCGTCCGTAAACTGGTGCGCTGCGGCGTGGTCGCAGCCATTTATGTTGTTCTCTGCATGGCTCTGCAGCCGCTCTCCTATGGTGCGGTACAGGTGCGTGTGGCTGAGGCGCTCTGCCTGCTGCCGGTGTTCGGTGCCGAGTACATTGCCGGTGTGGTACTGGGCTGCTTTTTGGCAAACCTGCTGGGCTCCACCATCGTGGATGTCATCTTTGGCACCCTTGCCACCCTGCTGGCCTGCCTTGTCACCTACAAGCTGCGGAACATCCGCATCAAGGGTCTGGCTGTGGCGGCTTCCCTGCCGCCGGTGCTGTTCAATGCAGTGATCATCGGCATTGAGATTGCCGTCATGTTCCCGGACCCCACCTCCAGCGCTCCCATCTGGCTGGCCTGCATCACCAACGGCATCTCCGTAGGTATCGGCGAGCTCATCAGCTGCACCGTTCTGGGTGTGCTGCTGGTGAAGATCATCGAGAGCAGCAAGGCCCTGCGCAAAATTTTTGCAGCTTAATGACCGCAAGGAGGTTTCCATGCAGGCAAACGGAATGATCTTCTGGGACTGGAACGGCACTTTGATGGATGATGTTGATTTCACCCACAGCTGTCTCAACTGGATGCTGGAAACCCACGGTTATCCGCAGCGGTACGATCTTGCCGCTTACCGGGAAATTTTCGGTTTTCCCATTGAGGAATACTACATCCGCGCCGGTTTCAACTTTGCAAAGCACCCTTATGCAGAGCTGGCCGAGCGCTTTATGGAACATTATAACGCAGGCGTGGATGCCTGTCCCCCCTCTGCACACGCTGCCGAGACGCTGGCCGAGCTTTCGCGCCGGGGCTGGCGGCAGAGCGTGCTTTCCGCCTCCCGCCGGGACTACCTGATCGAGCAGGTAGCCGCACGGGGCCTGCAGGGCTATTTTACTGAGTTGCTCGGCCTTGCAGACATCTATGGCGTAAGCAAAGTGCAGGTGGGCAAACAGTGGCTTGCACAAAGCGGCATCGCCCCTGCTGCCTGCGTGATGGTGGGCGACACCCAGCACGATGCCGAAGTTGCAAAGGCCCTTGGCACAAAATGCGTGCTCTACACCGGCGGCCACCAGTCCCGCGCGCGGCTCGAGGCTGTGTGCCCGAATGTCATCGACGATCTGGCACAGCTGCCGCAGCTGCTGGAAACCTTATAATGTACATCTGACCACTTCTGATTTGCAAAAATCAGAGGTGGTTTTTGTTTTAGCTGGCTCACCCTCTCAGTCTCGCATTCGCTCGCCAGCTCCCCCAAAGGGGGAGCCTCTGGCGAAACCGGAAACTTTGCGTGGATTGCCAAGGCCTCCCACTTTGGGGGAGGTGGATGCGACCAACGGGAGCAGACGGAGAGGGCGAGGCTGTTCGCCTCCACCACATATCTTTTCCTTTTATGAACCCCCTTCCAGCGCAAATTTACAGAAAATTCATTCAAAAACCGGCTAAAATAACCTTGCAGGTTTGACGCGTCTGCCGCTTTGGTGTATCATATATGTGTGTATTTATGTCTATCTCCGGGAAGCATTTTCCCGAATTTGATCTATGAGGTGTTACCAATGTCCCTTGTTGAAAAACTCTTTGGCAGCTTCTCGGACCGGGAGCTGAAAAAGATCAACCCCATTGCCAAGCAGGTGCTGGCTCTGGAAGAAAAATATGCCGCCATGCCGGATGCCGACCTGCAGGCACAGACCGCTGTGTTCAAGCAGCAGCTGGCCGACGGCAAAACCACCGATGATATCCTGCCCGATGCCTTTGCCGTCTGCCGCGAGGCCGCATGGCGCGTGCTGGGCATGAAGCACTTTCCTGTGCAGGTCATCGGCGGCATTGCCCTGCACCGCGGCGATATTTCCGAGATGCAGACCGGTGAAGGCAAGACTCTTGTGGCTACCCTGCCCGCCTACCTGAATGCCCTCACCGGTGAGGGCGTGCATGTTGTCACCGTCAACGATTACCTTGCCAAGCGCGACAGCGAGTGGATGGGCAAGCTCTACCGCTGGCTGGGCCTTTCTGTCGGCCTGATCGCACAGGGCATGGACGGCGATGCACGCCGCGCCGCCTATGCTGCCGACATCACCTACGGTACCAACAACGAGTTCGGCTTCGACTACCTGCGCGACAACATGGTGACCTATAAGGCCAACATGGTGCAGCGCGGCCACGCCTATGCCATCGTCGATGAAGTGGACTCCATCCTGATCGATGAAGCCCGCACGCCCCTGATCATTTCCGGCCGCGGCGAGGATTCCTCCAGCCTGTACACACAGGTGGACCGCTTTGTGCGCACCCTGCGCAAGAGCGTGGTGGTAGAGCTGGAAGATAAGGTCTCTACCGACGAGCAGACCGACGGTGATTACGTCGTGGACGAAAAGCACAAGACCTGTACCCTGACTGCCAGCGGCATCAAGAAAGCGGAAGCCTATTTCAAGGTCGAGAACCTTGCCGCCGCCGAGAACATGACCCTTGCCCATCACATCGATCAGGCCATCAAGGCTTACGGCGTGATGCAGCGGGACATCGATTACGTGGTCAAGGATGGTCAGGTCATCATCGTGGACGAGTTCACCGGCCGTCTGATGATCGGCCGCCGCTACAACGAAGGCCTGCATCAGGCCATCGAAGCCAAGGAGGGCGTGAAGATCGCCGCCGAGAGCAAAACGCTGGCTACCATCACCTTCCAGAACTACTTCCGCATGTACAAAAAGCTGTCCGGTATGACCGGTACCGCCAAGACAGAAGCCACCGAGTTCACCGAGATCTACGGCCTGAACATCGTTACGGTGCCCACCAACCGCCCCCGTCAGCGCATCGATTATCCGGATGCCATCTACAAGACGGTCAACGGCAAATACAATGCCGTTATCCAGCAGGTGCTGGAATGCCACCAGAAGGGTCAGCCCGTGCTGGTGGGTACGGTCAGCGTGGAAAAGAGTGAGACCCTTGCCAAGATGCTGCAGAAATACACCCGCGACTTCAACGTGCTGAACGCAAAGAACCACGAGCGTGAAGCCGAGATCGTGGCGCAGGCCGGCAAAAAGGGTGCCATTACCATTGCCACCAACATGGCAGGCCGTGGTACCGATATCATGCTGGGCGGCAACGCCGAGTTCATGGCCAAGGCCCAGATGCGCAGGGAACACTTCTGTGAGAACCTGCTCGACCCCGAAAAGCCGCAGGATGCCGACCCGAATGCGGTGGAGCTCCTGCTGACTGAGGCCGACGGCCACGGCGACACCAACGATGAAAAGATCCTGGCGGTGCGGAAACGGTTTGAGGAGCTGTATGCCCAGTACAAGCCGGCCATCAGCGCCGAGGCAGAGGAAGTGCGCAAGGCCGGTGGTCTGTTCATCATCGGTACGGAGCGGCACGAGAGCCGCCGCATTGATAACCAGCTGCGCGGCCGTGCAGGCCGTCAGGGCGACCCCGGCGCGTCCCGCTTCTACCTGAGCCTGGAAGATGACCTGATGCGCCTGTTCGGCGGCGACCGCGTCTCCAGCCTGATGGATACCCTCAAGATCGACGAGGACACGCCCATCGAGAACCGCATGATCACCAACACGCTGGAAAGCGCCCAGAAAAAGCTGGAAGGCCGCAACTTCGAGATCCGCAAGAACGTGCTGAAGTACGACGACGTGATGAACCAGCAGCGCGAGATCATCTATGGTCAGCGCCGCAAGGTGCTGGATGGCGAGGATATCAGCACCGAAATGCACAAGATGCTGCGCGAGAACATCGATTCCAGCTGCGACCAGTTCCTGGCCGGTGATGTGAAGGACGACTGGGACTTTGGTGCTCTGCGCCGCCACTATCTGGGCTGGCTGACCACCGAGGAAGATCTCCACTACACCGTGGCCGACTTTGACGATATCTCCCGCAAGGGCATTGCCGACCAGCTCTATGACCGCGGCATGAAGATCCTCGCCGACAAGGAGCAGCGCTACGGTGCCCCGGTCATGCGCGAGCTGGAGCGCATCTGCCTGCTCAAGTGCGTGGACCGCATGTGGATGGACCACATCGACAACATGGACCAGCTGCGTCAGGGCATTGCGCTGCGCGGCTACGGCCAGAAGGACCCCGTTGTGGAGTACCGCATCGAGGGCTTTGACATGTTCGACCAGATGGTGGATTCCATCCGGGAGTCCAGCATCAAGATGCTGCTGACCATCGAGGTGCGGCAGGCCGGTGCAGCCCCCAAACGGGAGCAGGTGGCCAAGCCCACCGGCGAGGGCTTTGTGCCCGGCAACGGTGCACCCGGTGCCAAGGGTGCACCCCACGGCCAGCCTGTGCGTGTCATCAAAATTGGCCGCAACGACCCCTGCCCCTGCGGCAGCGGCCTGAAGTGGAAAAAGTGCACCTGCGCCAAGTACCACCCGGAAGGCACATCGACGAACGAAAACTAAGTAAAAAACCTCTCAGGCTCTGCCATAAGGCAGGGTCTGGGAGGTTTTTGATAAAATAGAGGGAGTTGATTTTGGAATGATCACACCAGAAAAACTGCTCGAATCCGCAAAGGAGCTGGAAACCCAGCTGCGCACATGGCGGCGCACCCTGCACCGCCACCCGGAGGTAGGCTTTGACCTGCCCGAGACAAAAGCGCTGGTCAAAAAAGCCCTGACCGAGATGGGCTACACCCCGCAGGACTGCGGCAAGTGCGGCGTACTCGCGCTAGCGGGCGGCAAGCGCCCCGGCAAGACCATCCTGCTGCGCGGCGACATGGATGCTTTGCCCATTCAGGAAGAATCCGGTGAGGAATTTGCTTCCGAGATCCCGGGCCGGATGCACGGCTGCGGCCACGATATGCACACCGCCATGATGCTGGGTGCGGCAAAGCTGCTCAAAGAACACGAGGACGAAATCGAGGGCACCATCAAGCTGGAATTCCAGCCTGCAGAGGAGATTTTTCAGGGTTCGCTGGACATGCTGAAAAACGGCCTGCTGGAAAACCCGAAGGTGGACGCCGCGGTCATGTTCCATGTTCTGGCCGGGATGCCCCTGCCCGTGGGCACCGTGCTGGTGCCGGGCGGCGGCATCACCATGGCAAGCTGTGAGCAGTACCACATCACCGTACACGGCAAGGGCGGCCATGGCTCCATGCCCAACGCCTGCATCGACCCCATCACCGCAGCGGCCCACATCCACATCGCCCTGCAGGAGATCAACAGCCGCGAGCTGGACCCCGCCAAGTTTGGCGTGTTCACTACGGGCCGGTTTGAAGCTGGCAAGGCATCCAACGTCATCCCGGATTCTGCCGATATGTGGGGCACTATCCGCACGGTGGACCCCGAAGGTGCCGTGAGCGAGCAGATCCACCAGCGCATGACCGAGATCGCGCAGGGCGTGGCGGCAGCCTATCGCTGCACTGCTGATGTGGAGTTCAGCGACCACTGCCCCTGCATGGTGGTGGATACGCCTCTTGCCAAGAATGCCCTGACCTATATGACCGAACTGCTGGGCCGTGGTGCCATGGATATGACCGTCCTCACCGGCGGCAAGCCCGGCGGCGGCAGCGAGGATTTCGCGTTCGTCAGCCATGAGGTGCCCACCGTGAGCATGTTCCTGACGGCGGGCAACGCCAACGAGGGCTACACCTACGGCCAGCATCATCCCAAGGTGAAGTTTGATGACAGTGTCCTCTTTGAGGGCAGCGCGGCCTATGCCTATATGGCCCTGCGCTGGCTGCAGGAGCACAAGTGATCGGATAAAAACAAAGACCTCCTCTGGAAAACGGCCAGAGGAGGTCTTTCTATATTATGGGCAAAAAGGCCGAGCAACGGAAAAGCCTTTGCCTTATGAATCTGTCTTGTCTGCCTGCTCGATCAGGCTTCCAGGAACACTTTGCGCAGGGAGGTGTTGGTCTCCACGATCTTCACCAGCAGCACGCCCAGCACACCGGCGCACGCCGCCGCCAGCAGGATGGCCCACCAGCGGTCGATGCCGAAGCGCTTGGCGTCCACGGCGATCTGCACCTTGAACAGCCCGTCCGACAGCACCAGAATGCCGTACACCACGCACAGAAAGCCGATGGTCTCGCCGGGATGGGTCAGTGTTACGATGCCCAAGGCCATCAGCAGCACGCCGAAGGCCAGATCGTACTGGAAGGCCAGCCGAAACAGGTCACGGGACAGATACCCCGCCACCTTCACGGCACCAAACACGATCATCCCAATGCCCAGCAGCTCTCCGATGACGGCCACCGACACGCCGGGCCATACAAACAGCACCACGCCCAGCACGCACAGCAGCACCGACATGATGATGTATCCTGTTTTGGCCGCTCGCATAGGGGTCACAGAACGCATGATACGCATCTCCCTCACTTTTGATGGTCTGAGTTTACCGCTTTCGGCGGCGGGAGAAAATGGACAAAAAATGCCGGGTGTCTGAAAGTCAGACACCCGGACGCAAATTGCCCAGTTTTTAGGCAGTCAGGGGGTATTTGCCTAAATTTTCAATGGTCCTCCCGGCTGCGCTCGATGATGAGCTCCGGCAGGCCGTGGCACAGGCGGCTGATACGCCGCAGCTCCTCCAGCGCCTCATCCTGCATCCCGCCGCTGATCCAGTCGATGCACATTCCGAAGAGTTGGCACTTGATGAAGCGGATCACCGCCCGGCGGTCCGCCTCCGGCAGCTGGTGCTGGGGGAAGGCGGTATCGATGTAGGTGGTGACGGCGTACTCGCACAGACGCATGGTGCTCTCCTCGAAGAGGTCACGGTTCACGGAGTGGTAGATGTGCATCACGGCGCTGCGGTTTTGCAGAGCGTAGCGGAAGGCCATCTCGCAGCACTCGTCCAGCGTGGAGATGGTGGGGTACTCCTC
>OJQI01001505.1_pt1 | contig 10052 bp, 9 predicted proteins | sample 1598711 | NCBI WGS metagenome assembly OJQI01 (sample SAMN03922505, study PRJEB24848) | human gut metagenome | isolation source: stool sample | host: Homo sapiens | place: Germany | collected 2011-11 | reverse complement strand
GAGCGGGCACAAAAGACTCCGCTGTTTTGTACTCCCGCTCCGGGCGCTCGCGCAGGTGTCGTCACTGCTTCCGCTATTTTCGCAACGCGATCCCGCAGACCGGAAGCCTGCCAAAATACAATTTCGAAAGATTCGCTCTTCGGCTGCGGCCGAAGAGCGGCAGCCTCCGTCCGCCGGCGACATTAAATTTTTCGCCGCTTCATGCAAGATTCCGCACAAGGCGGCGTTTTATTTGCAAAGGAGTTACCTTAAAACGGAAATACGCTATGAAAAAACTCATTTTAATGGCTGCGGTCATGCTGTCGGTACTCCCCGCGGCGGCGCAGGAACAGGCTTCGAAATTCGACGCCAGTTATATTCAGGTCTGGGGCCAGGCCGAAAAGGAGATCACTCCCGACGAATTCTACCTCTCGGTCACGATCAACGAGAAGGATTCGAAGGGTAAGATCTCGATCCAGACGCAGGAGCGCGCCATGCTCGACGCGCTGAAAAAACTGGGCGTCGACACGCAGAAGCAGCTTCGCGTAGTAGACATGTCGAGCGAATACTTCAAAAAGGGCAACGCCTTGGCATGGAAACAGTTCCAGCTCAAACTGAACACACCGGAACAGGTGGCGCAGGTTTTCGGATCGCTCAACGATCTGGGCATTTCGAACGTCTCGATGGAGAAGGTGACCCACTCGCAACTGGATCAGTATAAGAACGAAGTGCGCATCGCCGCCATGAAGAGCGCGCAGACCAACGCCCAAACGCTGGCCGGCGCCATCGGGCAGAAGGCGGGCAAATGCTTCTACATCTACGATTCGAACAACGACGTCGTGCCCTACTACGGCAACGTCTTCATGGCCCGCAGCATGAAGGCTGCGGTAGCCAACGACGCAGCCGAGGCGGCGGGCGAAGCAGCCGGACTGGACTTCAAGACGATCAAGCTCAAATACAGCATACAAGCCAAATTCGTGCTCGAATAATTCCGGGCACAAACTTCCCCCGAAAACGACTTTTCAGTTCCGGCCCGGCGAGACGACTCGTCGGGCCGTTTTCAAATCTCCGACCGATGAAAAAGACGCATCCCGCCGCATTTCATACGGGAGACTGCACTTCTGAAACGACCCGAAACGACGCCTCCGCACTGACGGATTCGCACGATTCCGCATGAAAAACGCGACATTCTCCCGAAAAATATCGGAATAGACGTCGAATTGTTCGAAAAAATAGTATTATCTTTACAAACTTTTCCACCTGATTTCAAGAGGAGGTGCCTATGAAGACGAAACTCTCTTACGATTACGAGCATTACGCCTCGACGGCCGAGCTGCCGGAAGCCGACCGGACGCTTGTGGCCGAGGCCGAGCGCGCCACGCGCCGCTCCCATGCGCCCTACTCGAAATTCCGTGTGGGTGCGGCTGCACGCCTTGCCAGCGGCAAGGTGCTCCACGCCGGAAATTTCGAGAGCGAAGTCTTCCCCGCGGGGCTGTGCGCCGAACGCTCGCTGCTCTTCTACGTCCAGACCAACTATCCCGACGATCCGATCGAGACGCTCGCCATCGCCTCCGACCCGTCGCCGCGCGAATGCTATCCCTGCGGCCAGTGCCGGCAGGTCATGGTCGACGTCGAACGCCGGCAGGGGCGGCCCATGCGCATCGTCATGTCGGGCGGCGGTACGGCCAGCGCGGTCGATACGGCCGAGAAACTCCTCCCCTTCACCTTCAAGCTCTGAGATGTTCTCTTCCGACGATATTCTCTACGAAGACAACCACCTGCTGGTGGTCAACAAGCGCTGCGGCGACCTTGTACAACCCGATCCTTCGGGCCAAAGCGCCCTCGAAGACCAGATCAAGGCCTATATCAAACGCCGCGACGCGAAACCCGGCGAGGTGTTTCTCGGCGTCGTGCACCGCATCGACCGTCCCGTGAGCGGCGCAGTGCTCTTCGCCAAGACCTCGAAGGCGCTGGTGCGGCTCAATGAAATGATCCGTTCGGGCGAAATCCGCAAAACCTACTGGGCCGTCACGGAACAGCGGCCCGACCCGCTCGAAGGGGAACTGCGCCACTGGGTGCTGCGCGACGGCCGCACCAACCGCTCGCGCGCCTGCGACGCCCCGAAACCCGACACGAAGGAGGCGCGGCTGCGCTACCGCACGCTCGGCGCCTCGACCAACTACACGCTCGTCGAGGTCGAGCTGCTTACGGGCCGCCACCACCAGATCCGCGCCCAGCTCGCGAAGATCGGCTGCCCGATCAAGGGCGACTTGAAATACGGCGCCCGCCGCTCGAACCCCGACGGCGGCATCTCGCTCCACTCGCGGGCGATCGAATTCACGCATCCCGTCCGTCGGGAGCCGGTGCGCGTCACGGCCCCCGTCCCCGCCGGCGACAACCTCTGGGCCTTCTTCGCCCGTAACGCCTCCGAACCATGCGCCTGCTGATCCAACGCGTCCGCCGCGCCTCGGTCACGATCGACGGCACGCTCCATTCGTCGATCGGAGCGGGACTGCTGCTGCTCGTCGGCATCGAGGAGGCCGACACGCAGGAGGACATCGACTATCTGGCGGGCAAAGCCTCGCGCCTGCGCGTCTTCGACGACGAAGCGGGGGTGATGAACCTCGACGTGCGGCAGACCGCGGGCGAGCTGCTCGTCGTGAGCCAGTTCACGCTCCACGCCTCGACGCGCAAGGGCAACCGCCCCTCCTATTTCCGCGCCGCGGGCGAAGCCTTCGCACGACCGATGTACGAGCGGTTCGTCGCGGCGCTCGCAGCCGCGAGCGGCCGTCCCGTCCGCACGGGCGAGTTCGGCGCCGACATGGCCGTCGAACTGGTCAACGACGGGCCGGTGACGATCTGGATCGATTCGAAAAACAAAGAGTGAAACAACTTATACGATGAAACGCTTTTACCTGACTTTCACGCTCCCGATCCTGCTTCTGGCAGTGTCTTGCAGCGACAGCGACACGCCGGGCGGCGAACCTTCGCCCTCCGATCCGCGCGAAGAGTGCCGGTTTTCGAACGTAAAGGCCACTCCGGCGGCCACCTCGGCCGACTTCTCGGCCAGCTATCTCTATCTGGGAGGATTCCTGGTCAAGGAGAACGGCTTCGTCTGTACGCCTGCGGGGGGGGGTGCGCCCGTGACGGTCGTCTGCGAACGGTCGACCGAACCGGCCTGCACGCTGCGAGACCTCGCGCCCGAAACCGACTACGAACTCTACTGCTATGTAGTTGCCGGAGGCCATACCTTCCGCAGCGAAACGATTTCGTTCACCACGCTCGAAAAGGGCGAGGAGCCCGAACCGACACCCGACGGGAAGGTCGTCTTCGGCACGCTGACCATCTCGGAGCGCACCGCCACCTCGGCCACGGCCGCCGTCACTTACACCTGCGAAGGCGAAGCGACGGTCACCGACGCGGGGTTCCTGCTGAAAAAGGCGGGGCAGAGCGCCGAGACCAGACAGTCGTGCGGTACGGCAGCGACCTCGCTGCGCTACACCTTCACCGGTCTGAGCGAAAACACCTCCTACGAGGTCGCGGCCTACGTCGTCACGCCGTCGAAGACCTGGCGCAGCACGGCCGCCGGGTTCACCACCGAGGCAGGCGCCGTCACGCCGCCCGACAACAATACCCGCCACAAAGGCTGGGCGGAACTGCCGAACGAAGTGTCGAACGGCGACTACCTCTACGTCGACCATGAATGCGCGATGGAAAAGGGGGCCAGAGCCCGCAACTTCACCGCCTGTTACAGCAAATCGAAGCTCTGTCCCGTGTGGGTCGCCGCACCGTTGCACGACGCCTATGCGAAGAAGAACGTCGAGCGCAAAAATTCCTACAAGGACGATCCCGACCTGCCCTATGAACAGGTCGGGAAATGGGACGGTTACACGCGCGGGCACATGCTCGGATCCGCCGAGCGGCTGGTAAGCCGCGAGGCCAACAGCCAGGTGATGTACTTCTCGAACATCGGCCCCCAACTCGGCCAAAACGACTATTTCAACGGCGGCGGCGGTCAGTGGAACACCGCCGAAGACTGGGTGGACGAGCAGTGGCGCGGATTGGCCGATACCTGCTATCAGGTGGTGGGCTGCTATTGGGCCAACACCAACAAGAAGGTCTCCGGTACGACGATCCCGACCCACTATTTCACCGTGCTGCTCAAAGCCAAGAAGAGCGCCGGAAAGAAATGGGTGGTGAACTGCACGCGCGACGAGCTGCAATGCATCGCCCTGTTTATCGAGCACAAGTCCTACTCGAAGAACGCAGTGACGAAACCCGCTCAATTCGACTCGAAAGGCATCTTCATGCGCGTCTCCGATCTCGAAGCGAAGACCGGACACAAATTCTTCATGAACGTTCCCAACGCTCCGAAGGACACCTACGACACACGCGACTGGAACTTCTGATCGTATCCTGGCATCGCCCCTCGACACCCGCCACAGAGTTCGGACCGTCGAAAAGGCAATGCCGGGAAACACGACGGCCGTCGAAACGGGGAGCGGTCCTCGTATAACCGCACCGAACGATAAAACAAAAAACCGATTTTCGACCCTGACATGTACCCCTGGGGCGACGCACGACCCTATCACAGCTATGCGGCCTACTGCCGCCGCACCTTCGGCCGGCCGATACAGAAACTTCCGGTCGACGGAGGTTTCACCTGCCCCAACCGCGACGGCACGGTAGGACACGGCGGCTGTTCGTTCTGCTCGAACGAGGCCTTCACGCCCGCCTACTGCGACCCGCGCCGCACCGTCCGGCAGCAGGTCGACGACGCGATCGCCTTCCACCGGCGCGGGTTTCCGGCCGGAACGGGATTCCTGGTCTACTTCCAGTCGTACAGCAATACCTATGCGCCGCTCGAACGGCTCCAACGGCTCTTCGGGGAGGCACTCGCCTGCCCCGGCGTCGCGGGGATCGTCGTGGGCACCCGTCCCGACTGCGTGGATGCGGCCAAGCTGGACTATCTGGCCGACCTCGCCCGCCGCACCTACGTCTGCGTCGAGTACGGCATCGAATCGACCTCCGACGCCACGCTGCGCACGATCGACCGGGGCCACGACTTCGCCGCGGCACGACGCGCCGTCGAGGCGACGGCCGCACGCGGCGTCGCCGTGGGCGCGCACTTCATCCTCGGCCTGCCCGACGAGAGCGACACGGAGCTGCTCGACCGCACGCGCATCATCAACGCGCTGCCGCTCGCCACGGTCAAGTTCCACCAGTTGCAGTTCGTCGAGGGGACGCGCATGACCGACCTCTACGACGCGGAGCCCGCGCGGTTCCGCCGCTGGACGGCCGCCGAATACGTCGACCTGACGGCCGAAATCCTGCGCCGCCTGCGGCCCGACATCGCCGTCGAACGCATCGCGGGTCAGACACCGCCCCGCATCCGCTGCCGGCGGCCGTGGGGCAACCTGCGCGGCGATGCGCTGTGGCGGATGCTCGAAAAAAGACTCGTCGAAAAAAACGCGCATCAGGGCGAATTTTTCGTATCTTCGCAGCGTTAATCGTTCGCTGTCATGAAAAGACCCAGGGTAAACCGTCAGGCGGTCGTCGAAACCGTCCTCGAATATGTCTGGATGATTTTCGGCATGTTCATCTACTCGTTCGGGTGGCTGGCCTGCATCATGCCCGCCAACACGCTGGGAGGCGGTGCAGCCGGTCTGTCGCTGCTGTTCTACCATATCACGGGACTACCCATCGGCATGTTGACGCTCATCGTCAACGGCGTGCTGCTGCTCATCGGCGGCACGATCGTGGGGTGGAACTTCGGCATGAAGACCATCTTCTGCATCGCCATGCTCTCGGTCACGATGTCGGTGCTGCAACCGCTGCTGGCCGCCGTTACGCCGGCCGGGCAGACGCTCTTCGCGCTCGATCCCGTCAGCGACCGCATCCTGCTGGTCATCCTGGGCGGCATCATCGCCGGCATCGGCATCGCCATCTGCTTCCGGCAGGGCGGCTCGACGGGCGGCACGGACATCATCGCCATGATCGTCAACAAGTACAAGACGATCAGCTACGGCCGCATCGTGATGACCGTCGACTCGATGATCATCCTCTCGTCGCTGTTCGTGGGCGACATGGGCGTCGACTCGGTCATCTACGGCTTCGTCGTTACGGCGGTGCTGGGCTACACGGTCGACGTGATCCAGGCCGGCAACCAGCAGTCGAGCCAGATCTTCGTCTTCACGCGCCGTTACGAGGCGATGGCCGACCAGATCATCGCCACCACGCGCCACAGCGCCACGATCCTCGACGCTACGGGCTGGTACTCGAAGGAGGACATCAAAGTCGTGGTCGTGGTCTGCCGCAAGCGCGAAACCTCCCAGCTGCTCAAACTGGTGCGCGGCGTCGACGGCGACGCCTTCATCTCCGTGGGTTCCGTCATGGGCGTCTACGGCAAGGGTTTCGAAGCCCTCAACAAGGTCTGACGACCGCTCCTCAACCGAAACCTCCGACCGTCCGCCGCGACGGTCGCCAATCGATAGCGCCTATGCGAAACATTGCCTTCCCCAACCTGCTGAAAACCCTTCGGGAATATGTTCTCATGACCGCGGGCCTGCTGATCTACTCGTTCGGGTGGATCGCCTGCATCAAGCCCATGGAGGTGGCCGCCGGCGGCGGCACGGGGCTGGCGATGATCGTCAGCCACACGGCCGCCGAAATGTGGGGCGTCGACATCCGCATCGGTACGGTATTCCTGACGATCAACGCCTTCCTGCTGCTCCTGTCGGGGCTGACGGTGGGGTGGAACTTCGGTTTCAAGACTCTCTTCTGCATCGTCGTGGCATCGGGATTCATGGCGCTCATGGAGCCCTATTTCATGGTCCACTACCCGCCGTCGGGCGACGTGCTGGGGCTCGACGACAAGCTGCTCACGATCATCCTCGGCGCACTGCTCGCAGGCGCCGGCATGGCCGTCTGCTTCACCGCCGGCGGCGCCACGGGCGGCACGGACATCGTCGCCAAAATCTTCCACAAATACTGGGGCGTCGCCTACGGCAAAGTCATCATCTACACCGACATACTCATCATCGGCTCGACGCTGCTGGTAGGCTACGGCCTCTCGGACGTGGTCTACGGCTATATCGTCACGGTGGTCGTCGGCACATCGGTCGACCTGCTCATGGCCGGCAGCCAGCAGTCGAACCAGATCTTCATCGTCACGGCCGACTACGACCGCATGGCCGAAGCGATCCTGCACGAAGCCGACCGCGGCGTGACGCTCATCGACGCCACGGGCGGCTACTCGCGCCACGAAATCCGCATCGTCATGGTCGTCTGCTACAAGCGCGACGCGGGACACGTCCTGCGCATCGCCCGCGACGTCGACCCCAAAGCCTTCGTCACCATCGCATCGGTTTCGGGCACCTACGGCGAAGGATTCCGCAAACTGACCCAACTCCGCTGACCTGCCCGATGGAGCGTTACGCCGATATCGTCCTGCCGCTGGCGCAGCCCGCCTACACCTACGCCGTCGCCGACGGTCTCGACGTGGAGGAGGGGCAGGCCGTGGCCGTGCAGTTCGGGGTGCGGCGCATCTACACGGGCATCGTCTGGCGCATCCACGGCCGGCGGCCCGACTTCCCCCGCATCAAGACCGTCTCGCGGGTACTCTACGACCGTCCGCTGCTCGACGCACGGCAGCGCGCCCTGTGGGAGTGGATGGCCGGCTATGCCGCGGAGCACGGACTGGGGATGCACGTCCATGTGTCTGAGACCCGGTCCGAGCACGAGTCCTGCCTCCAAAAATATGGCAAGACTCCGGTGGCCCTGTTGGACCGGTACGGCGTGTGGGTCAACGGCGGCACAGCCGCCCACTGTGTCTGGGTGAGCGACGCAGATATGGAGCTGATGGTCCAGCGGAATATTACCGCCGTCCACAACCCGGTGTCCAACCTGAAGCTGGCCTCCGGCGCGGCCCGGGTGCCCCGGCTGCTGGAGCGCGGGGTCAATGTGGCCCTGGGCACCGACGGAGTGGCCTCCAACAACAGCCACGACCTGTTTGAGGAGATCAAGCTGGCCGCCCTCCTCCACAAGGGGATCGGCCTGGACCCCGCCGCGGTGACCGCCCGGCAGGCCCTGGAAATGGCAACTATCAATGGGGCGCGGGCCCTGAGACGAAACACCGGGGTCATCGCCCCGGGCAAAACGGCGGACCTGATCCTGGTGGACCTGGCCGCCCCCAACCTGTTCCCCTGCCACGATGTGGAGGCGGATTTGGTCTACTCGGCCCGGGGCTCCAACGTGGTGATGAATATGGCCCGGGGACGGGTCATATATGAGAAGGGAGAGTTCTTCACCCTGGATCTGGAGAAGATCCGCGCGGAGGTGGAGGGCTATGCCCTGCCCCGGATTTTTGGTAGTGTGAGGGGCGGCGGAGCCTGACGGGCCCGCCCCGAACAAAAAGGAGGTTTCCCATGGCCCAACACAGCCATCCCCCGCGCCGCGTGGCGCAGAGCCCGAAGCAGAACACCTTCTTCGGCGGCGCCGCCGTGCTGGCGGCCGGGATCCTGGTGGTCAAGCTGATCGGTCTGTTCTACAAGATCCCGCTGCTCAACATCATCGGCGAGCAGGGGACCGCAGACTTCGGCAACGCCTATAACATCTACGCCGTGCTGCTCACCATCTCCACTGCCGGCCTGCCGGTGGCGGTATCCAAGCTGGTGAGCGAAGCCAACGCCCTGGGCCGTCAGAATCAGGTCCGGCGGACCTTCCGGCTGGCGATGGCCCTGTTTTTGACCCTGGGCGTGCTGTCCTTCCTGGTGATGTTCTTCTGCGCCGACCAGCTGGCCGGACTGATGCACGACAGCATGGCGGCTCCTGGCATCAAGGCTCTGGCGCCGGCGGTGATCTGTGTGGGCTGCCTGTCCGCCTTCCGGGGTTATGCCCAGGGACACGGCCGCATGACTCCCACCGCAGTCTCCCAGATCATCGAGGCCCTGTGCAAGCTGACGGTGGGCCTGGGTCTGGCCTACTGGCTGGTGAAGCACGGCGCGGACGCCAGCCACGCCGCCGCCGGCGCCATCACCGGCGTGACGGTGGGCACCATCGTGGCCCTGGCCTATATGCTGATGAACTTCCTCATCACCCGGGGGCGGGAGGGGAACCTGTCCGACGACCAGCCGGACGACGCCCCCGCCATCCTGAAGAACCTGCTGATGATCGCCGTGCCCATCACCATCAGCTCCTCTATGGTGGGCATCGTGACCGTGATTGACAGCTCCCTGGTCCAGGGACAGCTCCAGCGGGCCTTATTGGAAAATCCGGACACCTGGGCCCTGTACCAGGGGATCGTAGACTTCACCGATCTGGAGCAGGCCCTGAAGGCGTGGAAAGCCGCCCTTCCCCAGGGTGGGGAAGTCACCATGGCACTGCTGGAGCAGAGCATGGCCGGACAGGGAGGGCAGGCGGAGGCCGCTCTGGCCCTGCACACCACCCTGGAGGGCATCAGCCGCACCCTCTATGGCAACTACAACGGCGCGCTGAACATCTATAACCTGCCTACTTCCCTGATGGCGGCCGTAACTGCGGCGGTGATCCCCGCCGTATCGGGCGCGCTGGCCCGCCGGGACCGCCGGGGTGCGGGACGAATCACCGGCTCCGCCCTGCGGATCACGGCCCTGGTGGCCTGTCCCATGGCGGTGGGCCTGTATGTGCTGGGGAAACCCATCATGGCCCTGATCTTCCCCAGCCTGAATGCAGATCTGGCCGGCCCCCTTCTGTCCACCCTGGGTCTGGCCACCCTGTTCGTGTGCATGATGCTGGTGTGCAACTCCATCCTTCAGGCCCACGGCTTTGTCAACCTCCCGGTGGCCATCATGCTGATGGGCGGGGTGGTGAAGATCTTTACCAACTATCATGTGGTGGTCGTGCCCAGCATGGGGATCTATGGGGCCCCCATGGGCAATATCCTGTGTTTTGCCCTGTGTATGGTGCTGGACCTTGTGGTCATCGCCCGGGTGATCCCCCGGCGGCCCTCCTATTTCCAGGTGTTCGCCAAGCCGGCGGCAGCCTCCGCCCTGATGGGGCTGGGCGCCTGGGCGGTGTACGGCCTGATGGCCAAG
>OJQI01001502.1_pt1 | contig 10058 bp, 8 predicted proteins | sample 1598711 | NCBI WGS metagenome assembly OJQI01 (sample SAMN03922505, study PRJEB24848) | human gut metagenome | isolation source: stool sample | host: Homo sapiens | place: Germany | collected 2011-11 | reverse complement strand
CATGGAGCAGGCCAGCATGATTAAGGGCAATCTGGAACAGGTCACCGCCTTTTTGAAAACACCGGAACTTGTCCGCCCCACAGAGCCCGCAGAGCTTGGGGAGCGGTGTTATCAATTTGAGGATGTCCATTTTGCTTATAACGAAGCCGAAATTCTCCACGGTATCTCATTCCAGACACAGCCCGGTACCATGACCGCCATAGTTGGTCCATCCGGCTCCGGGAAGTCTACGATTGCCAAGCTGATGGCCGGTTTTTGGGATGTAACCTCCGGTACGGTCCACTTTGGCGGGCAGGATATTCGTAGCATCCCATTTGGACAGCTCATGGGTGAAATCAGCTATGTAGCCCAGGACAATTTTCTCTTTGACAAATCCATTCGGGAAAACATCCGCATGGGAAATCCAGATGCCAGCGACGAGGAAGTAGAGGCTGCGGCCAAGGCCGCCAACTGCCACGACTTTATCATGCAGTTAGAGCAGGGTTATGATACCATGGCCGGCGATGCCGGGGCCCGCCTCTCCGGCGGAGAGCGGCAGCGCATCACCATTGCGCGGGCCATGCTCAAGCAGGCGTCCGTCATTATTTTGGACGAGGCGACCGCTTATGCAGACCCTGAGAACGAGGCGCTGATCCAGCAGGCTATCAGCAAGCTGGTGGTGGGAAAGTCTCTGATTGTCGTGGCCCACCGGCTGAATACAATCCGCAATGCCGACCAGATATTGGTTGTTGCCAACGGTGAGATTGTGGGCCGGGGCATCCAGGAGGAGCTTCTGCAGAGCTGCCCCCTTTACCGAAAGATGTGGCAGGACTACACAGGCTCTACGGAAGGAGGCGCAGAAGATGTTTGAAATGATTTGCCGTGTCTTTAAGATTGCGGGAAACAGCCGGAGAAAAATTGTGGCAGGCATCGTCTGCAACATTCTGAAATCCTTCTTCAACGGTTTTATGATGTTCGGTGTATTCTGGATTCTGCTCCATCTGGATGGACTCTCCCCGGCCATCATCGGGCAGGCTTTTGGCGTAATTCTGGGCAGTGTGCTGGGCCGCTTCTTTTTCCAGTGGATGTATGACCGTACCATGAGCGGGTCCGGCTATGACATTTTCCGGGATTACCGTCTGGAGATTGGGGAACGGCTGAAGCAGGCGCCCATGGGATATTTCTCAGAACAAAATCTGGGCACCATTCAGGCCATGCTCACCACCACGATTGCTGATCTGGAGGGGTACTCCATGCTGGCGATTGAGCAGATGACCAGCGGTGTGGCTATGGCTGTACTGATGTCCGTGATGATGTTCTTTTTCAGCCCGGTGATTGCGGGATTGAGCCTTGTGGGGCTGGCACTTGGGATGCTGGTCCTGCGTTGGGTGCGGCTTCGCGCCGCCCAATATGCCCCCATTTACCAGGAGGCCCAGGAGCATCTGGTCGGTAAGGTGATGGAATACATACGGGGCATTTCGGTGCTGCGTTCTTTTTCCAAAGGCGAGGAGGGACAGGTGGAAGTCCGCGCTGCGTTCCAGAAAAAATGGGATGCGGACTACGGCCAGGAAAAGGCTACAGCTGGCGTCCTCCGTTTCTATGGGCTGACCTTTAAGCTCATGAGCTGTGTGCTGATTGCGGCGGCGGCTCTGCTGTATCTGGCGGGGCAGATCAGCCGGCCTTATTGCCTGACTTTCCTGTTCTGCGCTTTCACAGTCTATTCCGATTTGGAGACGATGGGCAACAGCGCCTTTCTGAGTAAAAAGATCAATACGGAACTGGACCGGCTGGAGGAGGTCACCGACATTCCAAAGATGGATACCAGCTCGGAGAAACTGGTTGTGTCCCACTATGATATTTCTCTGGAGCATATCTCATTTGGCTATGGGGGCCGCCAGGTGATCCATGATATTTCACTGGAAATCCCGGAGCACACCACCTGCGCGATTGTAGGGCCCTCCGGCAGCGGCAAGACTACACTCTGCAATCTGATTGCCCGCTTTTGGGATGTGCAGGAAGGGACCGTTCGGATTGGCGGGAAAAATGTGAGGGATTATACTGCGGACAGTGTGCTGGAATACATCAGCATGGTCTTTCAGAATGTGTACCTTTTTCACGACTCTGTGGAAAACAACATCCGGTTTGGCCGGCCGGAAGCCACCCGTGAGCAGGTGATAGCGGCCGCAAAACGGGCCTGCTGCCATGACTTCATTCTATCTCTCCCTGATGGGTACGACACAATCATCGGAGAGGGCGGCTCCACCCTCTCCGGCGGAGAAAAGCAGCGTATTTCCATCGCCAGGGCCATTTTGAAAGATGCTCCCATCATCATTCTGGACGAAGCGACCTCCAGCGTGGACCCGGAGAATGAACAGGCGCTTTTATCTGCCATCCAGGAGTTGACAAAGGATAAGACCTTGATCTCGATTGCCCACCGCCTGAGCACCGTCCGAAACGCCGACCAGATTATTGTAATAGACCAGGGACGGATTGTTCAGAGGGGAACACATCATGAGTTGCTGCAAAAGGAGGGAATTTACCAAAGGTTTTTAACCCTGCGAACCGCCGCCACGGGATGGCAATTATAGCTCCGTTGGTTTATTTGTGGCACATCCTGGCAAAAAGCGCAACTGTTCAAGAGATGAAAAAGGTGGTATGCTCTACTTGTATTTAGGTCAGATTTTGTAGGTCAGATTTTTACCCGCGAGGGGCCAATGCGCCCCGAGCGGAGACTTGTCAGAACCTAAATACCGGACCGACCACGCACAAAAACCGCAGTTGCCCCATTCAGGGGTGGCTGCGGCTTTTTTTGTGCATCAAACACAGAAAGGAGACAGACCATGAATGAGCACAAGCAAACTGATGAAGGTCACCTACTACGACCCCAAAAGCCAAATCCGCCTCCTCTGCTACGCCGACACCGTAGTATGGGACACCAAACCCACGCCGACCCTTACCGCTTTGCGGTTTGGCGGCTACCCGGAGCGTGTGCAGGGACTCGCAGACGCAATTTATGGCGGGGCTACCATCGAAATCGAGGACGGTAAAGACACCTACTCCTTGAAAACCCTCACCAGGCAGTACCGCCGGGAACTTAGCCATGACGGAGTGTACGCAGAGGCTACCCTGATCGCAGAGGATGACGGCCAATCCGCCAAACAGAATGCTGGCGACAAGGATGAGCCGGACAAGGACAAGAACGACGAGGACGACGATCAAATCCAGCAGGATCTCCCGCCGCGCAATACCTACATTTTCTGCACACCGGGGGAACGCCGGGAGTTGTTCGACGCGGTGGACCAAAAGACCGCCGTTCCCATGATCCCGGAGTACCAGGATTATGTCCTCACGGAACTGCAAAAGAGGAATATCCTGCGGCCACTTCAGGTCAAGTCCCTGTCCCGTAAGCTGGAGGCGTGGCTTCTGCGCTGTGAGGAGAAGGACAAAAACATCGTCGCGGTCATGGAGGATGGACTCAAAAGCGGAGCGATCTCCATTCCGGGTGCGACCGTCGGCCTAAACCCGCTGGACGAAATCAACTCTATCACGGAATACCTCAATACCTTCGGCGTTACCGTGGCGGAGCGGATCAAGAAGCTGTTCGTACCGCTCTTTGACCCTGCAACGGAATCTCTGTCCCCGGAAGTGCTGGCAATCAACCAGTACATTGAGGATCACGCCGGCTATCCCCTCTACGACGCCCAGCTTGCGGTGGCAGAGGCCATCAAGCGCCAGCTGGAGCGGAGCAAGGTGGGGCTCATTGTGGCAGAATGCGGCTCTGGAAAATCTAAGATTGGAGCGGTATCCATCGCCGCAACGGCTGCGGGACTTCTTTCCCACCAGATGTCCGTCAAGGTGAGCAAGACTTTTAACCTGATCCTGTGCCCCTCCCATGTAACCGAGAAATGGGTGCGTGAACTGGAGGAGACCGTACCGAATGCCTTCGCCGCCGTAGTCCATACCCCTGCGGAGCTGGATCACCTGTACCAGATGTTTGAGCGGGGGAACAAATTCTGTTTCGCCGTCCTCTCCAAGGAAAAGGCCCGGGATGGCTACATGAGGGCCCCGGCGGTCATTTACCGGCCGTGGAATCGCGAGGCGCTTCCCATTGAGCGCAATCCTCCGCTTCACGATGGGGCGGACATAGACGGCAACCCGCACAAGCCGGTGTTCTGCTGCCCGGAGTGCGGCGCCGTGGTCATGGCCGAATTTACACAGGACGGCGTATCCTATCGGGTCCCGGCCAAGTCCTACTATTTTCGGCGGGAGCACAGCGGCAATCACAAATGCGCCGCCTGCGGCGCCCCTCTGTGGTCAGCCCTGAATCCGGATGCCTGGCGTAGGCAGAAAAAGTGGGCCAAGATCGGGGATTACGGCTTTGTTTACCGCCCGCTGGTCTATGAGCACTTCAAAAAAGCCGGCGGAGAGGGTCAGCTCCAGAAGCTCTATGAGATTCAAGACCACCCGGACGCCTGCTTTCCGGCCAGAGGCGCTTACCGCGCTTATGCGCTGAGCTCCTACATCAAACGCAAGTACAAAGGCAAAATCTATGGCCTGATTGTGGATGAACTTCACGAATACTCCAATAAGTCGGGCCAGGGAGAAGCCATGGCCGAGCTCTACGGCACGGCAAAAAAGGTGGTAGGCATGACCGCCACCCTGATCAATGGGTACAGCTCGGGGATATTCCATCTCCTCTACCGGATCTGCCCCGCACAGATGCGCAAGGACAACAAACGGTATGAAAATCCCTCCAAATTTGATGCGGAGTACGGCGTGATCCAGAACACCTATGTGGAACAGGAGCCGGAATACAACTCCAACCGCCGTACCGTGCAGAGCAAGAAGAACTCCCGGCTTCTGCCGGGCGTCTCGCCGCTGGTCTATTCCCGCTTCCTGCTGGACAAGGCCGCGTTTCTTTCCCTGACCGACATGGGCAAGGACCTGCCGGAGTACGAGGAGATCCCTGTTGCGCTGAAGATGCCCGCAGCGGTGGAAGCAGAGTACAAGGAAATCGAAAAAGAACTCAAATTTGTCCTGAAAAATGACAAAAAGGCCGCAAAGAAAATTTTGTCCGCCTATCTCAATCTTCTGACCGCCTACCCGGATCAGCCCTATGAGCAAAAGCCCGTTTATCATCCTTTGGACGGCCATCCGATTGTGATCCCGGAAGACACGGTGGCCCCCGGTACGATTCTCCCAAAGGATGAAGAAGTGCTGAAGATTGTGGAACGGAAGATTGCCGCAGGGGAAAAGGTGCTCATCTACACCAACTGGACGCGGCTGGACAGCCAGATGAGGCTTCAAACGCTGCTAACCGCCCGTGGGTGGAACACCATCATTATGCCGGCCAAGGTCAAACCGGCAAAGCGGGAGCAATGGGTAGCGGATCAGCTCAGCGCCGGGCTCCAAGTCCTGATTGCAAATCCGACCCTTGTGCAGACAGGCCTTGACCTGAACGCTTTTACCACGCTGATCTTCTATGACACCGGCTATAAGCTGTTCACACTGAGGCAGGCCAGCCGGCGGAGCTGGCGGATCAACCAGACCGCCCCGCGGGTAGAGGTCTATATGTTTTACTACCAGGACACCATGCAGCACAAAGCGATCAAGCTCATGGCGTCCAAGCTGGCCGTGGCGGGAATTATCGAAGGATCGTTCTCGGAGGAGGGCCTTGCCGCTATGTCTGAGTGCGAGGACATGACCACCCTGATGGCCAAGGAGCTCATGCTGGGCATCAAGGACAGCGTAGAGGATGTTTCCGCCATGTTCAAGCGCATGGCAAATCTCAAACCGCAGGCCGCCGCGTGGTCTATTTTCGCGGAGGTGCCCACCAGCCAGGACGAAACGGTGCTGGCAGTGAAAAAAGTCAGTGAGCCAATCGTGGAATTCACCTTTGGAAATCCAGTCCCGCTCCAGACGCCAAAGCCGGTTATCGCGGCAACACCTGTTTCGACACCTATGCCGAAGGCCGCAGTCAAGCCCCACGCAAAGCGCAAGTCGGCCAAGGCTGTGATCAGTGAGGACCAGATCCCGCTGTTCAAAATTGCATAAAGGAGAATGACCTATGAATGATAATCCTTTTGAAATCAAGGAGGAAGCGTGCGCTTCCTCCCCGGACCACCGCCGCTACCTGCTGATCCAGGCCGTAGACACGGAGACCGGGGAAATCATTTGGGCTGTGGGCGACGACCAGATATGCGCCGTCACGCGTGCCGACTTTATCCGAACGCCTGAAATCCGGTACAACGATGTTCTCATCCAGGAGTTTCCCTACAAGGAGAACACACCGGAGAGCGTCGGCCGCTGGCGCCCTCTGATTGAGGAACTGGTAAAGCTCACGCTGGCAAAATACCGGACACTGGACGGCCTTGCCCGTGCATACCCTCAGTGGGTCCCAGAGGAAACGGTTTTGCCGTTCCCCCGGCAGGCTCTTGAGAGCGCCGAGCACATCATTTTCCACGACAATGGGATCTGCGAGATGATTCCGCGTGCGGGCAGTTCCAAGGCAAACATCGTCCCGCCCACCGCCGCTGATTGTGGGGAGGAGTGCTGAAATGCTCGTTCATGTCAAACGCGATGAACTCCTTGCCATCGCCGCCCAGACCGCAAAGGCGGCGCCGAAAACCGCAACCTCAGAGGCAGTCCTGGGCATTCATGTAGAGGCGGACAGCCGAAGGTCCATGCTCACGCTGACCGCTACCAACTACGAAATCGTGATCCGCGCCTCCATGGGCGCCTCTGTGGAACAGTCCGGAAGCGTTGTCATCAGCGCCGCCTTATTCCCCGCGGCCATAGCCAGCCTTCCCGAACAGGATGTGGACCTGGAGACGGAACATCCCGGCCAGCTGACCATTCGCTCCGGGCACGCACGATTTCGCCTGTCCGCGCTCTCCGGGGACAAGTACCCCATGCCGGAGCTCCCCTTTCCGGACGACACCCTGCCTGTCAGCGGGCTTCGTTCGCTGGCGCGCAATACACTGTTCGCCGTTGCGGAAGATGGGGTGCCCTCGCCGCCCATGAAATGCGTCCGGCTCCATGTCGGACCGGACGGACTGAAAGCGTCCGCCTCAAATGGCTTTTGCATCATGGAGGCAGATGGCGATAAGCAGTGCAAAGGGCAGATCGAGCTGCTGCTGCCTGCCCGATCTCTCAAAGTCCTGGCCTCCCTCTCAAATGACAGCGATGTTTACGAGATGGGGGTGACTGGGAAAAGCCTGGTGTTCTGGAGCGGCACCTTGCTCTTTTCCGCCCGGCTGGTGGAAGGGAAATTCCCGAATACCAGCGGTATTTTTGAGCAGTTCAAGTGCCAATACTCCGTCCATCTGGATGCCGCCGAGTTCATCCGCGCCCTTGAGGTCGCGGAGTCCGTCTCGGAAAGCAATCACCGGGTCGAGCTTGCCTTTGGTGAGCATGAGATTACGGTAAGCGCCGAAAGCGCCTGCGGCAGATCTTCCGCCCCGGTCAAGGCCCTGGTGCTCAATGCACCCAGCCAGCCATTCTATTATAACTCCAGGAAACTGCTGGAGTATTTACGCCTGGAGAAGGAGAAAATCACGCTGGAATTTGACAAATCCGGTCTTCTCGCGATCCGTTCCGGCTCCACCCGGTATGTGCAGTCTCCCATGAGGGCGCCTGTTCAGGCGGCTGAAACCGGCAAGGCGGCGTAAGAAACGGAGGCGATCCATGCCTATATGAAAATTCCCACGATCTGCCGCTACTGCGGCGGAAAAATCATCAAGTCCACGACCCGGGCGCTCTACCCCAAAGGCAGCGAGCCGATTTATCTGTGCGTCAACTGCAACGCCTATGTAGGCTGTTACCCCGACGGAAGCCCAATGGGGAAAGTAGCCAACACGGTCCTGCGGCTAAAGCGTCAGGAGACACATCGGATCTTCGACCGCTTTTGGCGGGAGCAGGGCTGGACGCGGAGCGCGGCCTACCGCTGGCTGGCGCAAAATCTTCACCTGAAGGAACACGAAACCCACATCGGCATGATGGAAATGGACGAATGCGAACAGGTGATCCGACTGTGCCGGAAATACGGCAAACACAAAAAGGAGGCGGCATAATGCCAACTTGTCAAAAGAAGGACCAGCTCTGCCGGTGCATCGACTGGCCCGATGAAGATTTTGATGTGGAAATCGACCACTTCATCCGAAACTTTGAATTTCTCCATGTAGAACTGGAGTACGCTTCCCTGGACGCAAGGGAGCCTGTCCGTGTGTGCAGAATCGGCCGGTGCCGCGTGTGCGGGGGCCGTATGTGCGACGGCACAACACTGCCACCCGAAAAAACAGTCAGAGAACTGATGCCGACAATCTGCCTTTTGGCCGGTCTGGCGTTTCAGCAGTTCGGGTATCCTCTTCCGGCCGGAACGAGCAGCTTTCGGGAAGCGTTTCCGACGCTGTTTCACGAGGAGGACCAGGCCTTTGCAAAGCAATGGCTCTCGGAGTCAGAAGGCCGGCGCCTTATGGAGCTGTGCTGCGATGACGGAAGAGGGGGTACGGAGAGATGAAGAAAAAGAAGATCACCTTTTCTGAGCCCAACTGCCGTTTCGGCTGCCCGCATTTCAAGAGCGTCGGGTCTGTGCTGAACGAAACCTGCTACTGCATGAAAAAGGGCAAAAAGGGCAGGCGTTTGGGGAAGAAAGACCTGAAACGCAGACCTCCCGAATGGTGCCCCCGCCGCCTGAAAACACCCGTCTGCCGTATCTACGGCTTCAAGGACGAGATGCACGAGGCCCTGGAGCTGGATAACCGGCTGAACTTTGAGCCGGACAAACACGATTGGTATTTTCCATCGTCCCACCACTACCAGCTCCGGAGTGAGTTTCCCCTGGGCATGAACGCAGAGCGGTTTTACAACGCGCTCCAGGAGGAGCCGGTGGAGAGCGTGCTCAACGGCACACCGCTGAGAAACGGCGAACTGATCGAAATTGACGACGGCCTGGCTTCTCATTTCTTCTACTGTTACAGCCAGAGTACCGTCCTGCCGGCAAAGGTGTTCGGCCTCGAACCTGAGGGAGGCGCACACCATGCCTGAGCACACCGCCGCTCCAAGTGAGCAGACAGCACCCATGCGGCTTGCTAAAATCCTGGATAGCTTTATCCCGGGGATGCACGACACTCCCTGCAGAATCGCTATCTTTACCGATGGCCGCAAAATCAAAGTATTTGAAAAGGTCTATTTCCGCAGGCCGGCGTTCGATCCCCCGCTTCCGCAGACCTGGGAACGAAACTACTGGCTGGAGCGGTATCAGACTCCGCAGGCGGTGGAAAACCATCTGCAAAAAAACGGACTGTTAAAGGAGAATGGCCATGAATGAGCATCAAGCCTGTACCTGCCCCGCCTCAAAGAGCGAGAGTTCCCAGATTGTTACAGACCATTACGGCCTCAACTTCATTCCAACAGGCTGGAAACTGGAGTACACCTCCCTGGATCAGCACGAGCCACAGCGGTTTCTGTATATGACCGGCTGGTGCCTGCGCTGTGGTGGGCAGGACCTGCAAAGCGGCATATCTATCCCGGATGAGCTTTCCGGTGACGCTCTCCTGGAGCGTATCTATCGGGAGATGGAACACTACCGTCCCTTTGAACACCGGCGCAGTGACGGTACATACAATCGTAGCCTGTTAGGACGCGCAGCGTGGTACATGGAACAGGACGATCTCACGCTGGGCGAAAAAAACGCCCAGTTCCTCAAGCTGTTCCACGAGGAGGATCAGCGCGCAGTAGAGGACTGGATCTGCCGCAACCGGGCTGAGGAGCCCTATACCGTTCCCCGGCGGGACCGGAAAAGCACGCTGCTGTATGCCGTGCTGGACCGGGCCAGGGCCAACGGCGATCTGAGGGAGATCGAGCCCATTTGGGACTACTATCTCCCCAACAAAAATGAGCCGCTGTCTCCGGATAAGGACTCCTATCTGACAAACTACGCCTTTTCCGCAGTATCTACCATAGACTTTGGCTGCGAGGGGATCTATGTGGAGCTGTTCCTTGAGGGACAGTTTGACGAGTCCGGAAATGACCGCTGCTCCATCGGCACATTCAAGACGCTTCGGGACGACGCCGAGGCC
>OJQI01001500.1_pt1 | contig 10066 bp, 8 predicted proteins | sample 1598711 | NCBI WGS metagenome assembly OJQI01 (sample SAMN03922505, study PRJEB24848) | human gut metagenome | isolation source: stool sample | host: Homo sapiens | place: Germany | collected 2011-11 | reverse complement strand
CGCCGGGCTTGAGGATATAATGGTGCATATCGAGAGGGAGGGGGAGACAAAATGAAAGAACTGCTCAACAAAGAACTGAAGCTCGTCCTTCATCCGACGAATATCCTGTTTATTCCGCTCGCGTTCATGCTCTTTATCCCGAACTATCCCTATCTCGTTATTATGTTCTACACCTGTCTCGGCGTGTTCTTCATGTGCCAGTTCGGCAGGGAGAATAACGATGTGTTTTTCACCATGATGCTGCCCGTCGAAAAGTATAAAACAGTGCTCGCCCGCATAATCTCCGTGAGTCTGCTCGAACTGCTCGAGATAGCGGTCTGCGTGCCGATAGCACTCCTGCGCGTTAAAATTATGACCCCCGTCAACGCCGCCGATCTCGATGTAAACATCACGCTCTTCGCGTTCTTCTTTATGATATTCGGCGTGTTCAATATTATATTTTCCCCGGCTTATTATAAAAATGTCAAGCGCATCGGCGTGCCGTTCGCGCTCGGCAGTGTCGCTGTGTTCGTCTTTATCGGCGTTGAAATAGTGCTCTGTCATGCATTGCCGCTCTTTAAAAACAAGCTCGATACGCCCGACCCGCAGTTTTTGGCGGCAAAGCTCGTCACCCTCGCGCTCGGCGTTGTGATTTGGCTTGCGCTGACCTTCGCCGCCTATAAGCGTTCAGCCGTCCTGTTCGAGAAGCAGGATATCTGAAAAATAAATAAACCAGAACTTCCGCAGAGCGTTATTTATGTTCTGTGGAAGTTTTGCTTTGACGATTTTCTGTAAATACACATTTATGTCAGTTTTGTGTCCTGTGAAAAAATTATTTGTAAAATAGGTTGACAAATTTGTTTGAATGTAATAATATGTCGTTGTAGGAAAGAATTTTTCGAGCGATTTAACCGAATTTATATTGACGCCAAACTCAAAAAGTATTTATCGGAGGATAATTATGAACAGCATGAATATCCATAGGTATAAGAACGGAGACAGTTGAGCCCGACGGAAAATTTTCGTCGGCGTACAATAATATAATCGAAAAATACAGTTCACGGAGGAAAACATCGTGAAAAAGATATTTCCGTTGCTGGCGGCTGTTCTGCTCGTTCTTATTGCTTTCACAGCCTGCTCGCATGAAGAAAAGAACCGCGACGGCGAGTCCGATTTATATCCGAGCTATTCCGTAAACGCGGACGATATGAACAAGGAATATAAGCTCGACGATATAGCCGATTTGTCGCTGATATCTTCCGTCGATTCCGCTGCGGCGCATTTTCAGGGCAGTGAAGTCCGCAATGTGACAAAGGATTTGAAAAAATCAGATCTTGAAGCGCTGACTTCGGCTCTTAAAGGCATGACGGTAACAGCCGAGGAAGATAAGTATCCGAACAAGGAGCTTAAAAAATCCGTGTATATTCAGCTCAAAAATGATGAGGATACAGAGCGCAGAGTTATGTCCTGCTTTGTCATTGACAGCGGCTGTTATCTCAGCTTTTCCGAGACGTATTTAAAAGACGAAAAGTTCAATAGCCCCGCAGTTATTTTCCGTATAAATGAAGCCGATGCCGAAAAGGTCCTTACGCTTTTGGGCGCAGAAAATGCTTCGTAACAACATCGGCTTTATGTGCCGCGTATAGAAAAAGCACCCGGAGGTGACCAAAATGAAAAAAACAGTTATTTGCATCGTATCGACCGCAGCCGCGTTTGTCCTTGCAACTGCGTTGAACATTCAGAACATGATTTGGGGCGGCACCCCGTCCGTCTTGGGCCTCGTTTTCTCCCTCGTCTTCTGCGCGTGTCTCTTTGTCCTGCCCGTTGTCGCGAAGAATAGGGCTTTCGCTGTTGTCTCGGCGTGCTACGCCGCATTCTCGGCGATTGCTTCAACAGCCGGGCTGCTCGCCGTGAAAGGCATCATTTCCGACACGTTGGCGTTGGTGGTCGTCCCGCCGCTTACCGCGTTCTGTGGGCTGAGCTATATCATGAGCGATTACAGCGTTTTCTATTCCGTGCTCATCGCTTTTACGCTCATAGCTGCGCTGAATCTTATTTTGACCGCGAGAAAGCCTGCGGCGGCAAAAGCATAAAACAACAAATATCAATCCACGGAGCAGACCGGTCAGCCGGCCTGCTCTTTTTATGTCCCGCGCCGAAAAGCCGAACTTTCTGCCGAAACTCTTGATAAAACCGCTATATACATGGTATAATTAACTATTATCGAAAGGAATGGTAACCCTATGCGTAAAAGATGGCTTGCAGCTTCATATGACAAGGATCTCGCGGCTCAGATAGCCGAGGAACACAGCCTCAATCCTATAGCCGCGCTGCTTGCCGTTATACGCGGACTTCGCGACAACGAAGAGATAGAAGATTTCTTTGACCCGAACCCGTTTTTTACTCTCGATCCGTTCGCCCTGCCGGATATGGACAAAGCGGTCGAGCGCATAAATCGCGCGATAGATAATTTCGAGTGCATAGCGATATTCGGCGATTTCGATGCCGACGGCGTCACCTCAACCGCTCTTCTATATACATATCTTGAGTCAAAGGGCGCGAATGTCCTGTGGTATATCCCGGACAGACTGACCGAGGGCTACGGTCTGAGCGTCGGCGCGGTCGAAAAGCTCAAAGATATGGGCACTCAGCTGATAGTGACGGTCGATAACGGAGTCAGCGCCGCGGACGCTGCAGAGCGCGCATATGAGCTCGGCATGGAGGTCGTTATAACCGACCACCACAAAGTTCCCGATGTTCTGCCCCGCGCCGAGGCGATAGTCGATCTTCAGCGTGCGGATTGCAGCAGCCCGTTTAAGGAGCTGTGCGGAGCGGGCGTTGCATTCAAGCTGGCTTGTGCCATGGAGCTCGAGGACGATACAGCCGTTATCGAAGATTTCGCAGACCTCGCCGCAATAGGTACTATAAGCGATGTTGTCAATCTTACCGGCGAAAACCGCGCGATAGTCAAGGCGGGACTCCGCAGCATCAACAACCGCTCGCGCGCCGGCATAAACGAACTTCTCGATGTTGCCGGAGCGGGTAATAAATATGTCAACGCAACTTCCGTGGCGTTTACGATTTCGCCGCGCATCAATGCGGCGGGCAGAATGGGCTCCGCCAACCGCGCGCTCGAGCTTCTGCTCAGCGACGACCCCGAGACTGCAAACGGGCTCGCGCAGGAGATAAACGAGGCGAACAGAACGCGCCAGGCGATTGAAAGCGAGATTTTTGCCGAGGTCGAACAGAAGCTGTTTGAGCATCCGGAGATACGCTATGCCCCCGTCATTGTCGTTGACGGCGACGATTGGCACAACGGCGTTATCGGCATTGTCGCCGCGAGGATTCAGGAAAAATATTCAAAACCGTGCATAATAATTTCGCGCAATACAGAGGACGGCACGGCGCGCGGTTCGGGACGCAGCATCGAGGGCTTCTCGCTCTATGATGCAATAAAAAATTCAAAGCATCTGCTGACCCATTTCGGCGGCCACACTCAGGCGGCGGGTCTCTCGCTCATGGCGAAGGATATCGAACAGCTGCGCTCGGAGATAACGGAATATTCGCTTAATACCGAGATGCCGTTTCCGGTTCAGAATATAGATTTGAAAATCAATCCCGCGCACATATCTTTGGATATTCTTGACGCCGTCTCGTCCCTCGAACCTTTCGGCGCGGGCAACCCCCAGCCGGTCTTCGGACTTTACGGCATGAAGATAGAGGGCTTTTCTCCCGTCGGTAACGGCAAGCATATGCGGATAACCGTCTCAAAGGGCGATACGCGCATCTTCGCCATGTATTTCGGCATGACCGAGCGCTCGTTCTTTTACAGCGTCGGCGATACAGTTGACCTCGCCGTCAATCTCGACAGAAACGAGTATCAGGGGAGTGTCCGCATCGGCGTATATATCAGGAATATGCGCCCGTCGGGCAGCGACGATATAAAAGTGCTTGAGGGGCTTCGGCTCTTTGACCGCGTCATGCACGGCGAGGAGCTGACTGCTGAGCAGGCGAGAGCCGCTCTGCCGGACAGAAGCCTCTGCGGCGCGGTGTACACCCAGATAAAACGGCGCGGCTCATGGAGCGCCGAGTATGAGATGCTCTGCCTGCGCTCGGGCTTCGGGGAGGACAGAATATGCGCCGTCGCGAGCGCTGTCGAAGTTATGGTGCAGACGGGAGTTCTCAACCGCTCGCCCGCGGGCAGCATCGTTGTCAACGAACAGAGCCCCAAGGTGAACCTTGAGGACGCACAATTGATGAAACATATAAGAAGCTTTTTATAAACAGCGGCAAGATAATGAGGAGTGATCCGATGAGATCGTGGGAAGAAAAAATAAACGGCGAGACCGAGGAGAAGAAGATGAACCGTCAGGCGGATTTCACCGACGGCAGCTCTTCCTTTGACGACGGCTTCGACAAGCTCTACGAAAAAATAAAGACCATGTACCGCGACGACGAGCTTGAAACGGTGAAGCACGCCTATGATGTGGCGAAGGAACATCATAAGAACCAGCTCCGCCAGTCCGGCGAGCCGTATATAATCCACCCGATAGCCGTAGCCTCGATTCTCGCAGACCTCGGCATGGACAGCCAGTCGGTGGCGGCGGCTCTCCTGCACGATACTGTCGAGGATACCGATGTCACAAAGGCGGATATCGAGCGCGAGTTCGGCGACGAGATAGCTCAATTAGTCGACGGCGTGACAAAGCTCGCTAAAGTGCCGACCGAGACAAAGGCAGAGGCGCAGGCGGAAAATATCCGCAAGATGCTCCTCGCGATGTCGAATGATATCAGAGTTATTATTATAAAGCTCGCCGACAGACTGCATAATATGAGAACCATCGGCTATGTCCGCGAAGAGAAGCGCCGCGAAACAGCCCTTGAAACTCTCGAGATATATGCCCCCATCGCTCACCGCTTAGGTATCAGAACGATAAAAGAGGAGCTTGAGGACAGAGCCATTATCTGCCTCGACCCCGTCGCGTATAAAGAGATCGAGGACTATCTCAACTCTCAGAGCGCGTCGCGCAAGGAGTTCCTCGACAGCATAATCGAGAAAATAAAGGAGCGCGTCGATCCGCTCGTCTCCGGCTGCAAGGTCGAGGGCAGAATCAAGAGCGTCCACGGAATCTACCGCAAAATGTATATCGGCGGCAAGACTTTCGACGAGATCTATGATATCTACGCCGTCAGAATAATAGTCGAATCCGTTATCGACTGCTATAACTGCCTCGGCGTTATCCACGATATGTTCCGCCCGATCCCGAACCGCTTCAAAGATTATATCTCGACCCCGAAGCCGAATATGTATCAGTCCCTGCATACCACCGTTATTGGCAAAGAGGGAATACCATTCGAGGTTCAGATAAGAACCTGGGAAATGCATCAGACGGCTGAATACGGTATCGCCGCGCACTGGAAGTATAAGCTCGGCGGCGGCACCGCGAGCGGCAACTTCGATAAGCGCCTCGCGTGGATTCGCCAGATGCTCGAGAGCCAGAGCGATTCCGAAGATGTCGAGGATATCGTCAGAACGATAAAGAGCGACCTCGTCCCCGAAGAGGTGTTTGTGTTCACTCCCAAGGGCGATGTTATAAACCTGCCCATAGGCGCGACCGTTATCGACTTCGCCTATGCCATTCACTCCGCCATCGGCAACCGCATGACCGGCGCAAAGGTCGACGGGCGTATTGTGCCGATTGACTATCAAGTAAAGACCGGCGAAATAGTCGATGTCTTAACTTCGTCTCAGCCCGGCAAGGGACCGAGCCGCGATTGGCTCAAGATAGTCAAGACGAGCGAGGCGCGCAGCAAGATACGCAACTGGTTCAAGAAAGAGCGCCGCGATGAGAATATCGCCGAGGGCAAGGCAGAGGTAGAGCGCGAGTTCAGACGCAGCTTTATCCGCCTGCCGGATGACGAGATGAAGTCGTTCCTCCAGCGCATCGCGGAGCGTCAGCATTTCGACACGGTCGAGGATTTCTATGCCGCTATCGGCTACGGCGGCGTGTCGCTCATCCGCATGATGCCGCATATAAAAGATGAGTATAACAAGATAGTCAAGGCGTCCGCTCCGCCGGAAATAGTGCTCACCCAGCCGAAAAAGCGCGTCAAGAGCAGCGAGGGCGTTATAGTCGAGGGCATCGACAACTGCCTTGTCAAGTTCTCGCGCTGCTGCAATCCGCTCCCGGGCGACAGTATAATCGGCTTTATTACCCGCGGCCACGGCGTGTCGATCCATACGCGCGACTGCAGCAACGTCCCGAAGGATCTCGAGCATTGCGGCGACAAAGACAGATGGATAAACGCATATTGGGACAGCGCCATAAAAGAGGATTTCCGCGCAACGCTCATGATATCCTGCCTCAACAGGGTCGGTATGCTCGCGGATATCTCCGTCCAGCTCGCCAATATGCACGTTATGATAAATGATATAAACACAAGGAATTTCAAGGACGGCAGAAGCACGTTCTCTATGACCATAACCGTCTCGGGAATCGAGCATCTCAAGAGCGTTGCCGCCAAAATCGAGCGAATCGACGGCGTGCTCAGCGTCGAGAGAGCCGCAACCTGATGCCAATTATATTTTTAGATATCGCAAGTTCAAGGGGGAATCACCGTGAGAGCTGTTGTTCAGCGCGTCACATCGTCAAAAGTTTCCGTTGACGGGAAGACCGTCGGCGAGATAGGCAAGGGCTTCAATGTCCTGCTCGGCGTTGTCGAGGGCGACACCAATGAGCAGGCAATATTGCTCGCCGGCAAAATAGCGCGTTTGCGCGTGTTCGAGGACGAAAACGGAAAAATGAATCTCAGCGTCAACGATGTCGGCGGCGAGATTCTCGCTATCTCGCAGTTCACTCTCTGCGCCGATTGCAAAAAGGGCAACAGACCGTCCTTCACGCTCTCTGCCGCGCCCGATGAAGCGAATAGATTATATGAGCTGTTCTGCTCCGAGCTCTCCGCGAACGGAGTCAGGAATGTCGAAAAAGGCATCTTCGGCGCGGATATGGCGGTCGATATAGCAAACGACGGCCCCGTTACTATAATGCTCGATACCGATATATGGAGGAAAGACAAATGATGAAGATACACACTCTGCCCATGGGACCCGTCCAGGCGAACTGCTATGTCGTTATAGACGAACACAGCGGCGAGGCGGCGGTTATCGATCCCGGCGACTACACGGACGAATTGAAATCAGTCCTTCGCGACGAAGTGAAAAATCTCAAGTATATTCTTCTCACCCACGGTCACTATGACCACATTCTCGGCGTCGCGCATATAAAAGATGACTACCCGGATGCGAAAATAGCCATCCACCCCTATGACAGCGCCTGCCTTAAGTGCGAGGATATCAGCCTCGCGACCCATGTTGATCACGGCATCCAGAAATATGTCGATTACGACTTGCTCGCGGAAGAGGGCTTTGAAGCGAAGATAGGGGATATCGCTCTCCATACTATCCATACCCCCGGCCACACCCTCGGCGGCGTGTGCTATCTCGAAGAAACCGAGCGCGTGATGTTCTCTGGCGATACTCTTTTTTGCCGCACTGTCGGCAGAACCGACCTCCCCGGCGGGGACTGGCAGGCTATGGTCGAAAGCCTCAAACGCCTTGCCGCCCTTGACGGCGAATATACCGTCTATACCGGACATAACCGCTCCACAACGCTCTCCGAGGAGCGGGTCAGAAACAGATATTTAAGAAAAATACCCAGAGGAGAGCTTTAAGGAAACGCCTATGATTCTATATATCTGCGGTCACGATTTTCATTATGAGATGGAGAATCTTTGCCGCGTGTTCTTCCCGAACGAAAAGATAACAGTCTCGGACACTCTGCCCGAAAGCGGAGCGCCCGAGGTCGAAACATATCTCGACGGCGCGAGCGGCGGATATTCCGTGCGCGTGCGCGTCAATGTCGGGGATAAGACCGAGACTCGCTCGGCAGAAGTCCCGAAGACGGACGAACCCGAAAAGGACGAGTGCGAGCGCACCATGGCTCGCGAGCTTTTCTCCGCTCTGAGTGCCGTCACGGGCTATGTCCCGCCCTGGGGCATACTCACAGGTGTGCGCCCGTCCAAGCTTATGCTGAAGCTCATTGAATCTCTCGGCGAAAAGGGCGCGTATGACTATTTTACAAAAAAACTTCTTGTCAGCGAGCCGAAAGCGCGCCTTGCGCAGAGCGTCGCGGGCACGGAGCAGGAGATAGCCGCCCTCGGCGACGAGCGCTCGTTCAGCCTCTATATCGCGATACCGTTCTGCCCGTCAAGGTGCAGCTATTGCTCGTTCGTTTCCCATTCGATAACCAACGCCAACGCCGCAAAGCTTCTGCCCGTCTATGTTGACGACCTGTGCAGGGAGCTTGAGATAACGGGAAAAATCGTCCGCGATATCGGGCTGCGGCTTGAAAGTATATATATCGGCGGCGGAACGCCCGGTATTCTCAGCGCGGAGCAGATGGAAAAGGTCTGCTCGGCAGTCGAAAACAGCTTCGATCTGTCCGCTGTCCGCGAATATACCGTCGAACTCGGCAGACCCGATACCGTGACGCAGGAGAAGCTCGATGTCCTGCGCTCCCACTCGGTCGACAGAATAAGCATAAACACCCAGACCCTCAACGATTCCGTGCTCGAAGCGGTCGGCAGAAAACACACAGCGGCGGATTTTTTAGCCTCTTATGCTCTCGCCGAGAAGAGCGGGTTTGAAAATATAAATGTCGATCTTATCGCGGGACTCCCCGGTGATACGCTCGAGAGCTTCAAAAAATCCGTTGACGGAGTTGTCTCGCTCGCGCCTGCGAATATAACCGTCCATGCCCTTGCGCTGAAATCCGCATCCACTCTCAGAGAACACGGTCACGCGGTCAGCGAAGGGGAGACGGCGGGGAAGATGATTGATTATTCCCACTCCGTTCTCTTCGATAACGGCTATATTCCTTATTATATGTATCGCCAGAGCCGCTGCGTCGGCAACCTCGAAAATGTCGGCTGGTGCAAACCCGGTACGGAGTGCAGATACAATGTCTTCATGATGGAGGAGACGCATACTGTCCTCGCCGCCGGAGCGGGCGCCGTAACAAAGCTCAAAAAGCCCGGCAGCAACTATATCGAGCGTATTTTTAACTACAAATATCCATATGAATATAATGCCCGGTTTGACACTCTGATGGAGCGCAAGAAACGCATATCGGAGTTCTATTCGGAAATATTCGGTTCGCAGTCGTCTGCGGATAAATAAGGTGATAGGTTGAAATCTCTCGTAAAAATAAACTCAATGGCGGCAAACGACCCCGCTTTTCTCGTTTCAAAAGCCGAGGAGCGGTATTCAGACAGGCTCGATGAAATAGCCGAGCGTATATTCTCCGACCGCGAAAAGCGTATAGTCATGCTCGCGGGTCCCAGCGCGTCCGGTAAAACGACCACCGCCGGGCTTATAGCCTCGCGGCTCGAATCGCGCGGCGCAAAGGCTTTCACTGTCTCGCTCGACGATTTTTATCACGATCAGCGCGATGCCATTCTCGACGAAAACGGCAAGCCCGACTATGAGACCGTCAACGCCCTCGATATCGCGCTTATCGACTCGTGCCTTGAGGATATCATCAAAAACGGTACAACGAGCCTGCCGCATTTCGATTTCGTCAGCGGCAGGCGCAGCGGATTCTCCGACCCTATAACGCTCGGCAAGGACGATGTGCTGATAGTCGAGGGCATCCACGCCCTGAACCCGGTTATAACCGACTCTCTGCCGAGCGAAAATCTGATGAAGCTCTATGTCAGCGTCTCGTCCCGTATCGCCGATGAGGACGGGGATGTGCTTATGTCGAAGCGCGATCTGCGCTTTATCCGCCGCCTCGTTCGGGATTACTACCATCGCGCGAGCAGTGTCGAGCGGACATATGACCTCTGGGGGAGCGTTCAGCGCGGCGAGGATAAGTATATCTTCCCTTACAGCCACTTGGCGGCGGAGAAGATAGACTCGCTCCATGCCTATGAGCCGTGCGTGTTCCGCGCCCTTGCCGTGCCGATGCTGAGCTGTGTCGGGAGCGGCAGCGAGTGGTATGACGAGGCGCAGATGATGATAGAACGC
>OJQI01001497.1_pt1 | contig 10079 bp, 9 predicted proteins | sample 1598711 | NCBI WGS metagenome assembly OJQI01 (sample SAMN03922505, study PRJEB24848) | human gut metagenome | isolation source: stool sample | host: Homo sapiens | place: Germany | collected 2011-11 | reverse complement strand
AGATATTTATAATTGTTGTGGTTGCAATATTAGTGCTGGCAGCTGTGACTATGGGCATTTATGTTTTTGCAAAAGTCGGGCTTATCAATATAGATAAGGACGGAAAGGTCGACCCGGATTATACTCTCGCGCCCGAAGATGAGTTCGACAATATGTATGATGCGGCGGACACTTCCGGTCTCGACGCACTCATAACGGCGTGGGCGAAGAACGGCGGCGAAAAATATTCGAGCAAGAATGTTATAAATGTCCTGCTTATCGGCGTTGACGATGCCGAGAGCAACACCGGCCGCTCGGATGCCCTCATTCTGCTCTCACTCAACAAGCGCACGAAGAAGATAACCCTCGTCTCTTTCCTGCGCGACAGCTATACATATATGAATATCCCCGACGCGGCGAGAAATCCCGAGCGCTGCTGCAAGCTCAACCATTCATATAGATGGGGCGGCTATCCCGTTCTTATCGAAACGCTCGAAAACGACTACAAGATAGAAATAGATCACTATATCAGCGTCGATTTCAAGAGCTTCCCGAAGCTTATCGATGCGCTCGGCGGCGTGACGCTGAAAATTGAGCCGTATGAGGCGGAGTATATCAATCGCACGACTACTCAGATAGACAAAATTCAGTCCGGCGATGCCGTGAAGCTCAACGGTGCGCAGGCGCTTGTCTATACCCGTATCCGCCATGTCGATGCGGCGGGCGACCTCGGCAGAACCGCGAGACAGCGCACGATAATAACCGCGCTTATAAAGAGCGCGCAGGGTGCATCCCTGGGTCAGCTCAACAACGCCATGGATATCGTCCTGCCGAACGTGCACACGAACTATGGCAAGGGAGAGATAATCTCGCTTTTAACTCAGGCGTTCGCCCAGAAATGGATGAACTACGATATAGCGCAGATGGTCATGCCCTCGGAGGGTAACTATGTTGCGGCGAGGCTCTATACTTATTACGGGCGTGTGGCGAGAATGCAGCTCGATACCTGGGTTATTGACTATCCCGTCGCCGCGCGCGAGCTCCAATTGGCGCTATACGGCAAGACGAATATTAATATCGGAAGCGACCATGTCTCGGCGATAGACCTGTATAATCAGGGACTCGTCCCGACCCTCGGCGGATCGACCGCCTCCGGCACACGCGCGCAGAGCAGCCATACCGCGCCCGCGCAGACAAGTCAGGTTGAAACTCAGCCGACCGAAGCTACGGCGGCACATGATACTACATCTCCCGCGGCAGAGCCCGCAACGGCGGAAGAACCCGAAGAAGCGAACGATTGAGGCACAATGCTATGACGAACAGCGGCTTTTTTCAGCTTTTTGACCGCCACGAACGTGAGGATTATAACGCCACATTATCGGAAGCTGCTATAAGGCAGATGATATCCGAAGAGTTTGAAGAGGCGGATAAAATAATATCTGCGGGCTTCGATAAAGAAACGCTCAAGACGCTCGACGCAAGCGGTCAGCCGTTTATCCCGACAAGAAAGTCCGACAAATTTCATATGCGAAAGCATACCGCCTGCCAGCAGCCATATTATCACGGTCACTCGTTCTATGAATTTATCTATGTCCTGTCCGGCGAATGTACCCAGCACTTCAGGAATCCAGAGCGAAAATTGACGCTCAAAAAAGGTCAGGCGTGCCTTCTTACTCCGGGGACGGTGCATTCTCTCGAAAAGAGCCGCAAGGGCGATAATATAATAAAAACCGTCATTCCGACGGAGCTATTTGAAAAATGCGCCGATAATTTGAAAATCGGCACTGAAATGACCGTGTTTGATAAAACTTCCGAACAGGTCAATTTCATCGTCATGCGCCTGCTCAGCGAATATTACGGCGGCGCGGGCTATTCCGAACGCGCTGTTGAAAATTATCTTTCACTTTTGTTTATTGAACTTCTGCGCGGCGAGCGCGATAGAGACGGGCATCTTGCTGATGAGCTGAATCTCTATTTCGCCGGGAGTGTCGGTTCCGCATCTCTTCGTGGTTTCGCGTCAACGCTTGGCTACAGCGAAAAATATGCCGGGCGCATGATAAAAGAACGCCTCGGCGCGAGCTTTTCGGAATTGCTGCTGTCCTACAAGCTGCAAAAAGCGGCTCAGCTCATGGCGGACACCGATCTTCCGATAGAAGAAATCGCCCGCGAGGCGGGGTATAACAACCCGTCCGGATTATATAAGCAGTTCTTCGCATCTTATGGCATGACGCCGAGCGCATACAGAAAAATGACAGAATAAAGTTTCCCGGGGATAGAAAAAAGCGTCCCCGGGATATTTTATATTTCTGCGGAATTTGATAGAATTTGTATTGAAAAAATACGGAACGGAGCGGTGCTATGAATGTGGAAAAAGTGACCCCGAAATCTCTCGAATCCGAAAAGGCGGCGGAATATGCTCTCGCCGTCTGCGAAGAGGGACTCGGCAAAAGCGGCGTTAAAACAAAAAATCTCGGCGGCGGATCGTTCGGTACGGCGGTCGGCGTGACCTTCGGCGACGGTAGTGAGGCGGTTGTCAAATTCCTGCGCGCCGACGGAATGCTCGAAAAAGAGACTCACGATTTACAGCTTTTATCCGAAAACTGCGGCGTGCGTATGCCAAAGGTTCTCTATTTTCGCAGTGCTGACGGCAGCATACCGCTCGACTGCTATGTTATGGACAAAATCGAGGGCAGCACGCTCTTTATGTCATTCGGCAAGCTGCTTTATTCAAAAAGCGCGAAGCTGGCTTTCGCCGATAAAGTGACCGATGCTCTCCACGGCATCCACGAGTGTCGGTGCGACAAATTCGGCGACACAATGAACCCGCAGTTCTCATCCTGGCTCGAGTGTTACGAGCCGTTTATGGATGATGTCTATTTGGCGGCAAAGCAGCTCTCGGAGGACGGACAGCTGTCCTACGAAATAGTCTCGGCCATGAGCCGCGCGAGAGACAAATTTTCGGATATCTTCTCCCAGTCCATATCCGACGCCTGCCTTATCCACGGCGATTTGAATGTCGGCAACATAATGGTCGGCAAGGGACTCCGGATAACCGGTTTCATCGATCCGCTCAACTCCATGTATGCCGACCGCGAATATGATCTGTTCCAGTTCAATAACCTGACCGGTAAACGTTTCTTCCTATGCGACACATATCTCAAAAAATACGGCGCGAGCGAAAAAGCGGAGCAGAAGCTCGCATTTTATGCCTTGTGGAACGAAGTCTATTGCTTTGTAAAGGCGGGCACGCTCATTCCATTCATCATGAACCCGCTGGTCAAAAATATGAACGCCGTGCTCGGCAGGGGAGTATAACTATGGCTTCCGTGTTGGCAAGAATAACAAGCGCATTGCTCAGCGCCGTGTTCCACTCACGATTTGTAAAAAACGAGAATATGAGCGCGAATGCGGGTGCAGCGGTAGAAAATAAAGGCAGCAGATATAAGCCGCCGAAGGATTATACCCTGACCCGAACTCCCTGCGGCGAGTGCTTTGTCGAAAGTCTTGTTCCCAAAAAGATTGGAACGGACACAGTGATTTTTCATATCCACGGCGGAAGCTTCAAAATAAAGCTTATTGATGCTTATCGCCGCCTCGCGCTGAAATACAGCCGCGCCGCAGGCGGAGCCGCCGTTTTCAGCGTCGATTACAGAACCATGCCCGAATATATCTTCCCTTCGCAGCTCGACGATGTCATGAGCGCGTGGGATATGCTGACAGCAAAGGGCATAAAACCCAAAAATATTGTAGTCCTTGGGGACAGCAGCGGCGCAAATCTGGTGCTCGCCCTCGCGCAGAAGCTCCGGGATTCCGGCAGACCGATGCCCAAAAAGCTCATCTGCTTTTCGCTCTGGGGCGATATGACAGCCTGTGGAGAGTCATATGAGCGAAACTGCCACAGCGACCCGTTTTACGGTATCGCGAAGAAAGAAAAATTTAAAGATCACGAAGCGTATTTCAGACGCCGCCCGAAATATGCCGGAGAGCACGATCTTCTCGACCCGTATCTCTCGGTGTCGTTTGCCGATTTTTCGGGCTTTCCGCCGACAGTCTTTTTCTGCGGTACGGCAGAGGTGGGGGAGAGCGACAGCGACACAGCTTTCGCCAATGCGCTCAGCGCAGGCGTCGATGCGAAGCTCTATAAATACGACGGACTTTTCCATGACTTTCAGCTTCTTTCATTCCTGCCGGAGAGCAAAGATGTGTTTCGCAAACTTGAATCTATACTAAAATAAAAACTGCCGAATCTTTTTACGGGTTCGGCAGTTTTGCTTATTCTTTTATGCAAGCTCTTTCGCAAGCGCGTCGAGCTGCGCTTTGTTCTCGTCGGTCATTGCGGAACGAATAGTGACCGTACCGACTTGCTTGATATCCTTGCTGTTTTCAAACATCTTCGCCATGTTCCTCGCGGCGGTCGGCGCCCATGAGCCGTTCTCGATAAACGCAACTGTGCGCTTCTGATATCCTCGCTCGGTCAGGTGGTCGATGAAGTCGCGCATGAACGGGAATATGCTTCCGTTGTAGGTGGTCGTCGCGAGCACGAGCTTTCCGTAGCGGAACGCGTCCTCAACAGCCTCCGCCATGTCGCAGCGTGCAAGGTCGTTGACCGCGACCTTTGCGCAGCCGTCAGCCCTGAGCTGTTCGGCGAGATACTCGACAGCCTTTTTCGTGTTGCCGTATACAGAAGTGTATGCGATGCAGACTCCCTCGCTCTCGACGCCGTAGGATGACCAGATGTCATAGAGATTCAGATAATATCCGAGATTCTCGCTGAGAACAGGTCCGTGGAGCGGGCATATGACCGCGATGTCGAGCCCGGCGGCTTTCTTGAGCAGCGTCTGCACGGGTCCGCCGTATTTTCCGACGATGCCGAAATAGTATCTTCTCGCTTCGCACGCCCAGTCCTCGTCCGCGTCGAGCGCGCCGAACTTGCCGAACGCATCCGCCGAGAAGAAGACCTTGTCTTTTGCGTCGTAAGTCATCATGACCTCCGGCCAGTGAACCATCGGCGCAAAGACGAAATTCAGCTCATGCTTGCCGAGCGAGAGCGTGTCGCCGTTTTTGACGGAAAGCGAATTTTTAATGAAATCCCCGCCGTAGAAATTTTTTATCATCGTGAAAGTCTTGTCGTTGCCGACTATCACGGCGTCGGGATAAGCTGCGGAAAATTCCGCGATGCCCGCCGAGTGGTCGGGCTCCATGTGCTGAACTATGAGATAATCGGGCTGCCTGCCGGCGAGCACCGATTCAAGATTTTTGAGCCATTCGGCGGTGAAGTGCCTGTCCACCGTGTCCATGACGGCAACCTTTTCGTCGAGAATGACATATGAGTTATATGCCATGCCGTTGGGTACTTCGTACTGACCCTCAAACAGGTCAATTTCGCGGTCGTTTACTCCGATATATTTGATATCTTCGGTGATGTTTGTCATACCGAGCCTCCTCACTTCGTTTTCAGTGTTATATTATAGCATATAAACGCCCGCGTTTCTATTGCAAAAACAACAAAACCGCAATTATTTTTGAGCCTATATTTGCTCTGTATACTTGAAAAAACTATATATGTAGAGTAAAATAATAGAATATAGTTCGCATCAAGACCGCATATATACGGAAAGGAAGGCACAGAATGAACGACGAGCTTTTACAGATACCCAAGCGAATTAAGGAACTGCGAGAGATCCTTGAAATATCGATAACCGAAATGGCGGAGAAGCTTAATATCTCCCATGATGAATATGAAAAATACGAGTCGGGCGAAAAAGATATCCCCGTCAGCGCGCTCTACGCCATAGCGGCGGCACTCGGCACGGACTGCACCGTGCTTATGACCGGCGAATCCCCGAGAATGGACAGCTACACTATCGTCAGACGCGGCGACGGAGTTCGAGTTGACAGATATTCGGGCTATTATATCGAGAGCCTTGCTTTTAACTTCAAGAACCGCCAGATGGAGCCGATGCTCGTCACGCTCGAAGAGCAGGAGAACGAGCCCGCGCTCGTTATGCACTCCGGCCAGGAGTTCAACCTCGTCCTTGAGGGCAAGGTCAAGGTAACGGTCGGCAAGAATTCGTTCATACTCAATGAGGGCGACGCTATCTACTTCGATCCGAACCTCCCGCACGGCCAGGCGGCGGTAGACGGAAGAACAAGATTCCTGACCGTTATCAACGAATAAAACTGCGACACCCCCCGAAAGGAAAAAGAAAAAATGGATGATATAATCAAGCGCTTCTGTCCCCGTTATGATTTTGACAGCTATGAGGACATGAAGCAGAATTTCAAAATAAATGTGCCCGATGATTTCAACTTTGGCTTCGATGTTGTTGATGCATGGGCGGATATCGAGCCCGAGAAGCTCGCCCTCGTCTGGACGAACGATGTCGGCGATATGGCGCGCTACACTTTCAAAGATGTAAAAGACAACAGCAACAGGGCTGTCAACTTTCTGCTTGACAAGGGCATAAAGAAAGGCGACATAGTCATGCTCGTTTTGAAGCAGCGCCCCGAAGTCTGGTTTATCATAACCGCACTCCACAAGATCGGTGCGATAGTTATTCCCGCATCGTTCCAGCTGATGAAGAAGGACTATGTCTACCGCATCAACGCGGCGGGCGTCAAAATGCTCATAACCGTCGGCGACGACGATGTTGTTCAGCATGTCCGTGACTCCCTGCCCGAGTGCCCGAACCTCGAATATTATGTCACCGTCGGCGACAAGCCCGTTGACGGCGCAATAGATTACCGCTCCGTTATCGGCGGCTATTCGACCGAGTTCGAGCGTCCGACCGATCCCGAGAAGAGAACCGTCGTCACAGATACGGCTCTGCTCTATTTCTCCTCCGGCACGAGCGGAATGCCCAAGATGGTGCGCCATGATTTCTCCTCCGCTCTCGGTCAGATAACAACCGCGAGATATTGGCAGTGCGTCAAGGAAAACAAGATACATATGACCCAGACCGACTCCGGTTGGGCGAAGTTCGCATGGGGCAAAATCTACGGCCAGTGGATCTGCGGCGCGGCTGTCGGCGCATATGACACCGAGAAGTTCCACCCGATCGATATGATCGAGGCTATGGAGCGCATCCGCCCGAGCACATTCTGCGCCCCCGCGACAATATACCGCTTCCTGATAAAAGAGGATCTTTCAAAATACGATTTCAGCTACATTGAGCATGCCTGCCTTGCAGGTGAGCCGCTCAACCCCGAGGTTTTCCATCAGATAGAGAGACTGACGGGCATGAGAATATACGAGGGCTTCGGCCAGAGTGAATCTTCCGTCCTGCTCGCAAACTATCCGTGGGTCGAGATAAAGCCCGGTTCAATGGGCAAGCCCGCACCCGGCTATGATATCGCCCTTCTCGACGAAAACGGCGAGGAGTGCGAGGACGGTATGGTCGGTTCTATCTGCATCCGGGTCGATCAGGGTCATCCGACCGGACTCTTCCGCGATTACTGGAAAGACGATGCCGCGATGGAGAAGAGCTTCAAGTTCGGATATTATAACACCGGCGACACCGCATGGCGCGACGGCGACGGCTACTACTGGTTCGTCGGCAGAAACGACGATGTTATCAAATGCTCCGGCTACCGCATCGGTCCGTTCGAGGTCGAGAGCGCGCTGATGGAGCATCCGTCCGTGCTCGAGTGCGCAGTCACCGCTCTGCCGCATCCTGACAGAGGTCAGGTCGTCAAGGCGACCATTGTCCTCGCCAAGGGTTATGAGCCGAGCGACGAGCTTGTCAAGGAGATACAGAACCATGTCAAGCACGCGACCGCACCGTATAAATATCCCCGCGTTGTCGAGTTCGTCAGAGAGCTGCCCAAGACCAGCAGCGGCAAGATAATGAGAACTGCCATCCGCGCCGCGGATATGCAGAAGCTCCAAAACGAAGGCAAATAAAATACAGCAAGTACAGCAAAGCCCCGCCGGTTATCCGACGGGGCTTTACGCTTGCGATAAATAAGTGCAAAAATTTTTATACCCTCAAACTCCAATTATCAACATCACGCTTCACTGATTCTCGCCGCCACAAACACTATCAATATCAAAATAACCATAACACATATTATAAAGCCGAACAAGCAGGCGAAAAGCCCGCATATCCACAATGTCGGATATGTTTTTCTGCTTTCTCGCGTGATAAAAGAAATAATTACGCCGACAAATGAGAGTATCGGTCCCGCAATTATAACATCGGTATATGTGTATGGCGCGTGATTTGCGCTGTAAAAATAAATCGCAAATGCGAATAATGAGAGTGCGCCGAGTATGAGCGGCGTTGCAATAAATATTTTGTTTTCGGATATTTTATTCTTCATTGCCTGTCCCTGTGCTATTGTATCTTTACAAACAACAGCCGCAGCAAACTGCTGCGGCCGCTCGTTTTTTCAGAACCGCTTTAATATACGGTTCATTTGTTTTTTACATCTTCTCAAACCGCTCAACATCTGTCACGAACAGAGTTGCGCCGCCGACCTTGACTTTCTTGTCCTCAGCCTGCTCGGTGCGGGTCTTGCAGTTTTGGTTTATCAGCTCGACCGCATTGGCGAGCTTGTCGTCGTCAACGCCGATGAGCAGAGTCATGTTGCTGCTGCGCAGGAATCCGCCGGAGGTCGGGATCTTCGTGAATGAATATCCCGCTTCCCTGAGCGCGTCGCAGACGGGGTTGAGGTCCTTTTTGCCGATAACCGCTGTTATAAGTTTCATATCAAAAGCTCCTTTCGGGGATATTGTTTATGCCTTGAGCAGTTCGCAGAGGAAGCGCGTGCTGTCCTCCATGTCTTTTATTGAGATGTTCTCTGCTGTCGTGTGAACGTCTCGCATACCCGTGCCGATGTTGACAACGGCGATGTCGTGCAGTGCAATGTTTGAAGCGTCGCAGCCGCCGAGCGTCTTGGAGAGATACGGGCGTATGCCCGCTGCCTCGTATGCCGCGAAAATATCTTTTATGAACTGCGACTCGGGGTCAACGGTGAACGCACCGGAGTGGCGTTCGCTGTCATATTCAAATGTGGTTCCGAACTTCTCGCATGCCTCTTTCATGACCGCGAGCGCGTCGGCGATGTGCTTCTGAACCGTGTCCTCGTCATATGAGCGGAACTCCATGTCAAACGACGCTTTGTCCGCTACGATATTGGTCGGGCCCTCGGAGACGAAATTGCTGATGTTCTGCACGCTTATGTCGTCAACATGACCCACGGGGATGTTCGCCGCCGCGTATGCCGCAGCCTTGAGTGCGTGTATGCCGTTCTCGGGGCATACGCCGGCGTGTGCCTTCTTGCCGAAGAAGCTTATCGACATAACTATATTTGCCGCGGCGGAGTTGACTATCTCGCCGATGTCCTCGCCGTCGAGCACAAGAGCTGTCTTGCTCTTTATCTTGCCGTAGTCCGCATAGCGCGAGCCGAGCATACCGACCTCTTCCGAGAGGGAGAACAGGACTTCGACGGGTCTGTTCTTTTCGCCGTTTTCCTTGAGCCTTGTGACAGCCTCGATTATCTCCGCTATGCCGGACTTGTCGTCCGAGCCGAGAATTGTCGTGCCGTCAGAATATATAACTCCGTCGCGCTCAACGGGTGTGACCGCCGCGCCGGGAGTGACGGTGTCGGTGTGGCAGGAGAGCAGTACGCTCTCGCCCTCGCCGGGGAGATAGCCGTATATGTTGAATCCGTCCGAGCCGCACTTCTTGCCGGCCTCTTCGTCTCGCTCAACCTCGAAGCCTGCTTCGATAAGCGCCTTTTCGAGTTCTATGCAGAATGCGCGCTCGTGACCCGTTTCGCTGCCTGTTGAAACAAGGTCGCAGAATGTTTTAACAAGTCTCTGTGTGCTCATATTTTCCTCCGTATCTTCGCGTTTTGCCTTGACAAAAAGCGTATATATGATATATTTCTATTGAAAGACAATCTTGAAATGTCTTTTGTTCAACTAAATAATACCACAGTTTTGCCGGGTTTACAACCTCGCAGAAGTGGATTTTTGTTTTTAAATCGAAAGGACTGATATTCATGGGATCGATATTCAAACTTACTGCCCTCGCAGGCGTCGCCGCGGGAGCATATCTGTCTCTTATACACATCTCCGAGCCCACGAGACGCTA
>OJQI01001496.1_pt1 | contig 10079 bp, 9 predicted proteins | sample 1598711 | NCBI WGS metagenome assembly OJQI01 (sample SAMN03922505, study PRJEB24848) | human gut metagenome | isolation source: stool sample | host: Homo sapiens | place: Germany | collected 2011-11 | reverse complement strand
CTCGTGGGCTCGGAGATGTGTATAAGAGACAGGTTCTTCTCCGTGAAGCCCGATACAGTCAAAGACTTCTTCAGCGAAAACGTTCTTGCAAAGGTCTGAAACATATGATAATCCAGATTTGCGTAGGCTCTGCCTGCCACCTCAAGGGTTCGGAAAAAATTGTCGGGCTGTTTGAGGACGCTCTGAAAAAATATGACCTCGAAAACGATGTTACACTTGCCGGCAGCTTCTGCACCGGCAGGTGCAACCGCGAGGGCGTGACTATATCGGTCGACGACGATGTCTACACCGGAATAACGCCGGAGGGGTTCAACTACTTCTTTGAGGAGAAGGTACTAAAACGGATAAGGGAAGAGAGGGTGTAACGGCATGGATTGCCTGACTCTTAAAAAATCCAACTGTAAAAACTGCTATAAATGTATCCGCCATTGCCCGGTGAAGTCTATACGCTTCTCGGGCAATCAGGCATATATTATCGGCAACGAATGTATCCTCTGCGGTCAGTGCTTTGTCGTATGTCCGCAGGATGCAAAGCAGATAGTTGACGAGACCGAAAAAGTAAAAGTCCTGCTCCAGAGCAGCGACCCGGTCATTGTCAGCCTTGCTCCGTCTTTCATTGCAAACTATGAGGGCGTGGGCATAAACGCGATGCGCGAAGCGCTCAAGAAGCTCGGCTTTTTCGACGCCGAGGAGACCGCTGTCGGCGCAACAATAGTCAAGACAGAATATGAGCATATGATCGACAGCGACACGAGAGATATCATCATCTCCTCCTGCTGCCACTCTATTAACCTGCTCATTCAAAAATATTTTCCTGCGGAGCTGCCGTTTCTTGCAAACGTGCTCTCCCCCATGCAGGCTCACTGCAAGGATATAAAGCGCAGATATCCGAACGCAAAGACTGTTTTCATCGGTCCCTGCGTTGCGAAAAAAGACGAGGCGCAGTACTACGAAGGCATAGTTGACGCCGTTTTGACATTCGACGAGCTGACAAGCTGGTTCAAGTCGGCGGGCATTGAGCTTGCCCGTGAGACGGACTCGGACGAGCACAGCCGCGCGCGCTTCTTCCCGACGACCGGCGGCATACTCAAGACCATGGCGCAGGACAACCCGAAATACACCTACATGGCGATTGACGGCGTTGAAAACTGCATGGCGGCACTCAAGGACATTGAAAACGGCAAGATACATAACTGCTTTATCGAGATGTCCGCCTGCTCCGGCAGCTGCATCGGCGGTCCGGTAATGGAAAAATTCCACCGCGCGCCCGTAAAAGACTACATGGCTGTGGCGCAGTTCGCCGGCGACAAGGATTTTGAAGTTGATCAGCCGGACAGCTACGAGCTTCAGAAGAACTTCACCGTCATCGAGCGCAGACTCCAGCCCCCGTCGGAGGCAGAGATAACCGAGATTCTTCACCGCATGGGCAAGACCAAGCCCTCGGATGAGCTCAACTGCGGCTCCTGCGGATACAACACCTGCCGCGAAAAGGCTATCGCCATATATCACGGCAAGGCGGAGATATCAATGTGCCTGCCCTATCTTAAAGACAAGGCGGAGAGCTTCTCGGACAACATCGTGCGCAACACTCCGAACGGACTTATTCTGCTCAACGAAAAGCTCGAGGTTCAGCAGATAAACAAGGCTGCGCTCAAGATAATGAATCTTCGCTCCCCCTCCGACATTCTCGGAGACGGCGTTGTGCGCGTGCTCGATCCCAAGGATTTCTTAAACGTTCTTCAAACAGGCAGAAATATGCACGACAAGCGCATGTATCTCGCCGAATACGACAAGTATGTTGAGGAGACTATAATATACGATAAGGAATACCGCCTGCTCATATGCATCATGCGTGATGTTACGCAGGAGGAGACGGTGCGCGAACAGAAAGAAAACATCAGCCGCCAGACGGTTGAAATAGCCGACAAAGTCGTTGACAAGCAGATGCGTATCGTTCAGGAGATCGCATCGCTGCTCGGCGAGACGGCGGCAGAAACAAAGATAGCGCTATCCAAGCTCAAGGAGTCGATCAGCAATGAATAACCTCTGCGCCGAGATAGGCTGGAAGAGTATAAACCACGAGGGCGAACAGCTCTGCGGCGATCACGTTGACATAATTGAACAGGACGAAAATTCAACTGTCATCGTGCTCGCGGACGGGCTCGGAAGCGGCGTCAAGGCCAGCATTCTCTCCACCCTCACCTCAAAAATAATATCAACGATGATGGCTGAAGGTCTGCCGCTCGAAGAGTGCGTGGCGACCATAGCCGCCACCCTGCCGATATGCTCGGTGCGCGGAGTCGCATATTCGACCTTCACCATCATACACCTCATAAACAACGAAACCGCCGAGATAATTCAATACGACAATCCGCATGTTATAATGATACGCGACTGCGAACCGTTTAAATATACGGAGACGGAGCTCAGCATCGGCGGAAAGAACATTTTCAAGTCGCAGATAAAGCTTCAGGAGGGCGATGTTTTCGTCGCGATGAGCGACGGCTGCCCGCACGCGGGAATCGGAACGGCTTTCAACTTCGGCTGGAAGCGCGACGATATCGCGGACTTTATGTCCGGGCTTGTGCCTGTCGGCTACACAGCGAAAACGCTTTCGACGATGCTCGTTGACGAGTGCGACAAGCTCTACGGCGGTCATCCCGGAGACGATGCGACTGCTTGCGTTGTCAAGATACGCAAGCGCGAACCGATGAACCTTCTCTTCGGCCCGCCGCGCAATCCCGACGACTGTGACCGAATGATGTCGCTTTTCTTCTCGAAAGAGGGCAAGCACATCATCTGCGGCGGCACAACTTCGTCCATCGCCGCCAAATATCTGGGTAAGCCGCTCAAGGCGAGTCTCAATTTTGAACAGAGCGACGTTCCGCCGATTGCTGAGATCGAGGGCGTTGATCTGGTGACCGAGGGAGTCATAACGATAAACAAGGTCATTGAGTATGCCAAAGATGCGTTAGGCAAGAATGAACTGTATGAGGAATGGGGCTTCAAGCGCGACGGCGCTTCGCTCATATGCCGCATGCTGTTCGAGGAAGCTACCGACATCAACTTCTATGTCGGCAGAGCCGTCAACCCGGCTCATCAGAATCCCGATCTGCCTATCAATTTCAATATAAAGATGAACCTTGTCAAAGAGCTCTGCGCCTGTCTCAAGGAGATGGGCAAGAGAGTCAAGGTCAGCTATTTCTAAGGGGGATATCAATGAGAAAATTCGACACTAAGGTACAGTATCTTAAATATAAAGTCCTGCGCGAGGTCGCGCGGCTTGCATGGAACGACACGCTGCTTGAAAATCTTTTCGAGATACCAAAAACTATTGTTCCCGGCAACACGCCGACCATGCGCTGCTGTGTCTACAAAGAAAGAGCGATACTCAGCGAGCGAGTCAAGATAGCTATCGGCAGCAACCCGAACATTATAGAGGTTATCGACATCGCCTGCGACGAGTGTCCCATGGGCGGATACGAGGTCACCAACGCCTGCCGCGGATGCCTCGCCCATCGCTGTGAGGATGTCTGCCGCTTCGGCGCACTCTCCTTTGACCGCGAGCATGTTGCGCATATCGACAAGACGAAGTGCAAGGAGTGCGGCGCGTGCTCCAGAGTCTGCCCCTACACCGCGATTATAAACCGCAAGCGCCCCTGCGAGATGGCGTGCAAGATAAAGGCTATCAGCATGAACGAGAACAAAGCGGCGGCGATAAACTACGACAAGTGCATATCCTGCGGCGCATGCGTCTACCAGTGCCCGTTCGGTGCGATAACGGACAAGTCGTATATGCTCGACGTTATTGATATTACAAATAAGAATTCTTGAAATCAAGCAGAGCGTGTTTAAAAATAACGATGAGCAGGCGGACAAGCTGCGCCGCGAGCTCAAAGAGAAGGGCGTATTCCTGCTCAACCTCATGTCCTCGCCCGGAGCCGGCAAGACAACGACCCTCAAGGCAACTATCGCCGCGCTGAAAGACAAAGTCAAGATAGGCGTTATGGAAGCGGATATCGACAGCGATGTTGACGCGAAGAGAATTGCCGAGACGGGAGTCAAGGCAATTCAGCTGCACACCGGCGGAATGTGCCACCTCGACGCGGAGATGACAAGACAGGGTCTTGACGGACTCGAAACCGGCGATGTTGAACTCGCAATACTCGAAAATGTCGGCAACCTCGTCTGCCCCGCAGAGTTCGACACGGGAGCCGTTAAAAATGCGATGATCCTCTCCGTACCCGAGGGCGACGACAAGCCGCTCAAGTATCCTCTAATGTTCTCTATCTGCGATGTTGTTATCATCAACAAGATTGATGTTCTCCCCTATTTCGACTTTGATGTCGAGAAGTGCAAGGAATATATAAAGCGCCGCAACCCGAACGCCAAGGTATTCATGATCTGCGCCAAGACCGGCGAAGGTGTTGACGAATGGGCGAACTGGCTTCTCAGCGAAGTCAAGAACTGGAGAGACGAGAAGTAAAAGATATAAAAATAAAGGCAAGCGAGCAGTAAGATTTAAGTCTTACTGCTCGGTTTATTAATTGCTGGAATGTCTGGTCAGAGAGTTTATCAATGACTTTTCTTCGCTTTTATCACGCCTTTGACGGTCTCGAATGCGTGGAGCGAGCCGACGAGCGGATGGTAGAGCATGATCCGCGGACCAGAGTAGCGCATGACGGCTCTTATCTTTTCGCGCATGGCGGGCTTATAGCAATGGCACGGGCACTGGGAGCAGAAATTCTTTTCATTCCCCCAACGGCAGTGGTCGAGCCTGTAAAGCGCATAGTCGCACAGCTCACGGCACTTGGGGCAAAGTTCTCCCCTTTTTGTCTTGTGCACGCCGTGACAGTAGATTTTCACCATCTCCGGCAGCATCTCTTTTTCGCGGGTTATTCTGTCTTTTGTCTCTTTCTTGCTCATGATAATCTGCCTCTGTAAACCGTATAAGCCTTGTCGGCTATTCTCGAAGTTGATTTTCTGTGGGAGACGAGCACTATGCTCTTGCCCTTCTTTGCCTCGTTTATCGAGCGCAGGATATGACCCTCGTTGAGGCTGTCAAGGTTACTCGTAGGCTCGTCAAGCATAATCATCGGCGCATCGCTGAGGAACGCCCTGGCGAGACCTATTCTCTGCTTCTCGCCGTCGGAGAGCAGATCTCCGAGCTCGCCGACATTTGTGTCATAGCCCTTGGGCAGAGTCATGATGAAATCATGGATAGAAGCTTTCTTCGCCGCTTCAACGACCTGCTCATGCGTGGCGTTGTAATCGGCTATTTTTATATTGGACTCTATCGAATCGTTGAAAAGCTGCGTCTCCTGACTGACAAGGCTCTGGTTGCTTCTGAGGCACGAGGTCTTTATATCTCTGATATCCTCGCCGCTCATCTTTATGCTGCCCTGCTGAACATCCCAGAAGCGCATCATGAGCTTGAGCGCGGTGGACTTGCCCGAACCGCTCGGGCCCGTGATACTGATTATCTTGTCCGGCTCGACAGTCATATTGAAGCCGTCAAGAATTTTTTCATCGCCGTAAGCAAATCCGACATCTTCGTTTTCCATGCCGTCGAAAGCAACTGTTTTTCCGTCTGTGTTTTCTTCAACCACCGGGGTCTCATCGAGTATGCCGAGAACTCTTTCGCCCGCCGCGAGAGTGTGGGTAAGATTGCCAGCAAGTCCCGAGAGCGCGGCGACGGGGCCGAACGAGCTCATCATCGAAACGGTAGAAACTATCATTCCGTCGAAACCGATAACGCCTTTTTGATAGAGGGCGATACCCGTGAGCAGCATTGCAACTGAGAAGAAGATTATTGCGATATCCGTAACGGCGCCCGTGTGTCCTTCTATCTTCTTGAGCTTATTTTGAAGCGAGTTCAGCTCGTCGGTCTTTTTGTCCATTTCTTCAAGGCGCTTGTCGGTGCTGTTATATCTTATCGACTCAAGCAGTCCGCGCATACTGTCGAGCACAAAGCCCGAGAGCGCGCCGGAGCCGTCTCTGTAGGTCATGCCTGCATTCTTGTTAAGCCTCGAGGACACCAACGGAATCACCGCGCCGACCGTTATATAGGCGGCGAGCGCAACGAGCGAGAGCCAAATGCTGTAGCGCCCGATAAAAATAAGCATAATAAGGCAGGTCAGTATCGCAATGCAGGTCGGCGATATCGTGTGCGCATAGAACACTTCAAGCAGTTCAATGTCGCTCGTTATGACCGAGACAAGGTTGCCTTTGTCTTTACCCTCGAGCTTCGCGGGAGAAAGCCGGCGCATGGCTTTGAACACCTTGTCGCGGATAAGAGCCAAAAGCTTGAATGCTATATAATGGTTGCACGCCTGCTCGCCGTAGTGCAGAAATCCCCTGATAACGGCAAAAATTATGATGCAGATACAGCCGGTCTTTATTGCGATTCCGCCGCTTATTTTTGCGGCGGTGAGCAGGGTCAGCGAACCCGCGACGGTTATCTGAATGGCGCAAAGGAATCCGAGCACGCCGAGCAAAACCGCAAGACACATAAAGCCGGAAAGCGGCTTGACGAGGACTATGAGTCTGCTCATTATACGCAGACCGCTCTGTTTTCTTTTCATACCGCTGCCGCCTCCTTTGAATATTTTTCAAGCTGAGCCTGAGTCGAATACATTGTATAATACTTGCCCTTTTCTTCCATGAGGTGCGAATGCGTGCCGCTCTCCGCGAGGCATCCGCCGTCGAGCAGAAGGATCATATCGGAGGTGACAACATTTTCGAGCCTGTGTGAAATGAGCAAAACCGTCTTTGTCTTTGCCATTTCGCGGATAACTTCCATGATGTCATTTTCGCTCTCGACATCGATGTTCGAAGTGACCTCATCGAAGATATACACAGGTGTGTCATGCAAAAGCGCGCGGGCTATCGCGAGGCGCTGACGCTGACCGCCGGAGAAGTTGCTTCCCTGCTGAGAGAGAGCCGTATCAAGCCCATCCTGCGAGGAGAGGAACTCCCAGAGATTCACTTTTTCGAGCGCGTCTATGAGTTCGTCGTCGGAAGCATTCGGGCAAGCCATGAGCAGGTTGTCCCTAACCGTCCCGGCGAAGATATAGCTGTTGAAATTGACGGCGGTTATGTTATCCATGAGCGCTTTTTCGTCGATGTCTCTCACTTCAACACCGTCTATCTTTATGCTTCCTTTATAGCCCTTTGTTGTGCCGCAGATAAGAGAAGCTACCGTGCTCTTTCCGCAGCCGGACTCGCCGACGACGGACACCAGGCTGTTCTTCGGAATGTCCGCCGAGATGCCGTTGAGCACCGGCTTTTCCCCGTCATAGGAGAAGGTCACGTTTTCGAGCCTTATATCACTGTCAAAGCTTGCGGGAATCTGCGTTCCGCGCTCGTCCTCGGGAGTATCGAGAATCTTGAAAAGCTTGTCGCTCGCCGCCATACCGTTCATCGCAACATGGAAGAACGAGCCGAGCAGACGCAGGGGCAGGAAGAAATCCGCGGCAAGCATAATGATAAGAAACGCCTGCGGGAGCGTTATCGTGCCGTTTGCCACCTGACATACTGCGATGACAACGCCGACCGCGCTGCCCGCATATGCGACGATATCCATGACGCTGACGGAGTTCAATTGCATGGTGAGCACCTTCATAGTGATACGCCTGAACTCCTCCGCCTTTTCGTTCATCTCGACGTTCTTTCTCTCATCGGCCTGATATACCTTGAGGGTCGTGAGTCCCTGAATATTCTCAAGGAACGTGTCGCCGAGATTGACATATACTCCCCAGTATTTGCTCAGCAGCCGTTTTGCTATCTTCTGCACCGCGACTATCGAAAGCGGAATCAACGGCACGCAGACGAGAAGCACGAGCGAGGCTTTCAGGCTGACAAAAGCGAGCACCGCGAAAAGCGTTATCGGCGCAAGCATGGCAAAGAAGAACTGCGGCAGATATTTTCCGAAATAAAGCTCAAGCTGATCGACACCCTCGACAAAAACCTGGAGCACCTCGGAGGTTGAAACCTTCTCATGATACGACGCACCCATGCGGGTAAGCTTTTTGTACATCGTCCCGCGCAGGACTTTTTTCACCTGTGCCGACGCCAAAAAAGATGTCTTTGAGCTGCACACTCCGCAGATATAGCGTACCGCCATAACTGCGGCTATACCTGCGAGATAAGGCATAAGCACGCCGACCGACATTGTCGCGCCGTCGAGGATAAGCTCAAGAATATGTGAGAAAATAAACATCATCACGATATTCGCGCAAAGCCTTATCCACTGCGCGAGCACCGTAAGGGCAATGTACTTCTTGGAGGAAGGCACCTGCCCTATGAGTCTTGTTTTTATCATCTAATCACTCCCCAATGATTTTGAACTGTTTATTGAGATAGCTGTCGGCGAGATTTCTGTCCCCGTGTTCGGCTATTTTTCCGTTGCCCATTATGAGCGCCCTGTCTGCCATAGCGGCGGCGCACCTGCGGTCGTGAGTAACGGTGACGACCGTACAGCCGTTTTCGCGGTTCAACTTATTGACAGCCGAGACTATTCGCTCAAGATTATTATAATCCTGTCCAACAGTAGGCTCGTCGAGGAACAGCACTTCCGGCTCGCCCGCGCATATCGCAGCGAGACCCGCGCGGCGTTTCTGTCCCTCCGAAAGGGACTGCGGATGCCTATTTTCAAGCCCCGAGAGGCCGAACGCCTCGATCATCTCCCTTGCTTTCTGCTCCGATGATGCCCTGAAAGAGGCCTCGGCGAGCAGTGTCGGCATGAAGAGCTGATATGTTGGATTCTGATAGACAAAGCCGACCTTTTTGAACCACGCGGCGTTGGGCTTTCTTCGCCCCGGCTTTTGAACTATATTTTGTTCGAGCGTGCCTGATGTGAGCTTGTTGAGCCTTGCGAGAGTCCGCATGAGCGTAGTCTTGCCGCAGCCATTCGCACCGAGCAGAACAAGGCGTTCACCTTTATACACATCGATATCGAGCGAATCAAGGATATTTCTGCCGCCTGCGCTAAACACCAAACCACGCCCGCTTATAACCGGTGAGCCAGCAGTGTGTGCATTGTTCTCCGGCTCTATGACCCGTTCGGAACGGGTAACGGCATCTTTATCGGTGCTCACTATGACATTTTTATCTTTTATCCACATGACCTTGTTGACATACGGTCTGACAACATCGAGCCTGTGCTCAACGAGCAGCACGGCATATCCGCTTTTGGCAAGTGAGCGAAGCGCGCCGAGCAGGACATGCGCGCCCTCAACGTCAAGGTTTGCCAGCGGCTCATCAAGAATTATGATTTTCTGCTTCATCGCAAGCGTTGAAGCGGTAATCAGTCTCTGCTTCTGCCCGCCGGACATAGTCCGCGTCTTTGCGTCGGGCGATATTTTCATCATATTTGTGCTCGCCTCTATACGCCGATCTATTGTCTCGACCGGAATATCGAGGTTTTCGCACCCGAAAGCTATTTCGTCGCGGACGATATCATAGACTATCTGCTCGTCTGCATTCTGGAGCACCGTGCCTATAAGCCTTGCACGCTCGCTGACTCTGACGTCGGTAACATCCTCGGAATTTACATAAATTTTTCCCTCAAGCTTTCCCGGCGTTATAAACGGAATCATGCCGTTGATTATTGAGAGCAGAGTGCTCTTGCCCTCGCCTGATACGCCGGAGAGAAGCACAAAGTCCCCGTATTCGAGAGTAAAATTGACATTGTCAAATATTTTCTCTGAGCCGTTATATGAAAAGCTGATATTTTCAAGCCTCAACGCATCCACGCCGCCACCCCCAGACCCGCGCAGGAAATAATCACTGCGACGAGAAATATTATGTCGCGCGCACGAAGCTCGACCTTACCGTAGACGGTTGCGGGAGAATTATCGAGCGCGAACGCCCTTGTCTCAAGCGAAAGAGAAAGCGTATCGGAAATACCGATAATGCGCATGACAAGCGGAATGAAAAAAGCTCTGTAGAGGCAGTCAGGGCGATACCATTTGACATTCGCGCCGCGCACCCTCATCGCCTCCCATATGCGCCTTATCTCGGTGACAAGTATCGGGATGAAGCGGAGGGTGACCAGCATTCCGAGCGTTATTATCCGC
>OJQI01001492.1_pt1 | contig 10118 bp, 8 predicted proteins | sample 1598711 | NCBI WGS metagenome assembly OJQI01 (sample SAMN03922505, study PRJEB24848) | human gut metagenome | isolation source: stool sample | host: Homo sapiens | place: Germany | collected 2011-11 | reverse complement strand
CCTTGGGCACTGCTCCCTCCGGGAAGTGGACGTGGATGTCCTTCGTCTTGTAAAAGTCCGCTGGAATCCCCAGCACCGCCGCCCGGCTCCGCAGGCAGCTGAGAGCCGCTTGAGCAGACTCCTTCATCACGTCTCCCAGGTTGCCGGTGAGCTCCAGCTTGCCGGAGCCGTCCATGACGTTGACCTCCACCTCCAGGATCTCGCCGCCCGCCTCAGTCCAGGCCAGGCCGTTCACCACGCCGATCTCCTCCCGGTCCGTGTGGAGATCAGGGGGATAGGGCTGGCAGTCCAGGAACTTGGGGAGCTCCTCCTCTGTCACGGTAATCCGCTTGACAGTGCCCTCCAGCAGGCGCATATCCGCCTTCCGGCAGATGGCAGCCAGCCGCCGCTCCAGCAGGCGCACACCGGATTCCCGGGTGTAGTCCCGGATGACGGCCCGGTACACGTCGTCGCTGATGCGGACAGCGCTCTTCTTCAGTCCGTGCTCTGCCAGCTGCTCGGGGAACAAGTGGCGCTTGGCGATCTGCAGCTTCTCCTCATCCGTGTAGCTGGAGAGCTGGATCACCTCCATCCGGTCCAGCAGGGGCCGGGGAATGGTGTCTGTGGTGTTGGCGGTGGTGATGAACATGATCTTGGACAGGTCCACCGGGATCTCCAGGAAATGGTCCCGGAAGGTGCTGTTCTGCTCGCTGTCCAACACCTCCAACAGTGCGGAGGCCGGGTCGCCCCGGTAGTCGTTGCCCAACTTGTCGATCTCGTCCAGCAGCAGAAGGGGATTCATAGACCCGCTGCGGCTGATGGCCTCGATGATCCGGCCGGGCATGGAGCCTATGTAGGTCTTCCGATGTCCCCGGATGTCCGCCTCGTCCCGAACGCCGCCCAGGCTCAGGCGGGCCAGCTTCCGGTTCAGCGCCTTGGCCACGCTGATGGCAATGGAGGTCTTGCCCACGCCGGGCGGGCCCACCAGGCAGAGGATCTGCCCCTTGACGTCCGGATTCATCTGCCGGACGGCGATGGTCTCCAGAATCCGCTCCTTCACCTTTTCCAGGCCGAAGTGGTCCTTTTCCAGCACCCTGCGGGCGGCGTCCACACTGACCCGCTCCTTTGTGGTGGTGTTCCACGGCATCTCCAGACACACGTCCAGATAGTTGCGGATCACCGCACCCTCGGCGGAGCCGAAGGGCTGCTTGGCCAGCTTGTTCACTTCCTTCAGCAGGTGCTGCTCCGTCTCCTCCGGCAGCTCCAGGGCCAGGATCTCCTGGCGGTAGGATTCAATCTCGTCCTCGTCGCCGTCATCGGTCTCCCCCAGCTCGTTCTGGAGGACCCGGATCTGGGTGCGGAGGATCTGGTCCCGCTGGGTGCGGACCAGCTGGTCCCGGACCTTGCTCTCCATTTCGTGCTCAAAGCCCAGCACGTTGTTCTCCCGCACCAGGAAACCGTTGAGCTTCCGCAGCCGGGCGAAGGGGGAGAATTCCTCCAGGATCTCCTGCTTGTCGGTGTAGCGCAGGGCGATGTTCTGGGCAATATAGTCCGCCAGGAAGCCGGGGTCCCGGCTGTCCATCACCGTGGCCACCACCTCCTCCGGCACACCGCTGGCCTGCTCGGCATACTCGCCGAACAGGGCGTAGGTCTGGCGGAGCAGGGCCTCCGTCCGGGGGCTCTTCCGCATGGCCTCAGAGGACGGCTCCTCCGGGATGGCCTCCACATTGGCCTGGAGGAAGGGCTCCGTCTGCCACAGGCGGCGCAGGTGGGCCCGCTGCCGCCCCTCCACCATCACCCGGACAGAGGACTGGCCCAGCCGCAGGATCTGCGTGATGTGGGAGACCGTGCCAATGGTGTACAGGTCCTTTTCCTCCGGCGCGTTCACCCCGATCTCCCGCTGGGTCACCAGGAAGATGTCCTGATCGGCCTCCATGGCCCGCTCCAGGGCCGCGATGGAGATCGGCCGCTCCACGTCAAAGGTCAGTGTCATGTGTGGAAACACCGTCAGGCCCCGGAGGGCCAGAACGGGCAGATTCCAAGTGGTCAGTTCCATGTGCTTGTTCCTTTCTGAGGGGATGGTAAAACAGGAGAGAGGGGCGCGGCAGCGTCCCTCCCTCTCTTCATTAAGACGCCGACGCGGGGGTCGAGGAGCCGGAAGCCGGCCTGCCCTCTCCCTTGCCGGTGTTCAATTTCACAGAATAGTTGATCTTCTTGGGGTCGTGGGTCAGCTCGGGACCGCTCCTGCCCTCCACACAGTCCTTTGTGATGACTGCTTTCACCACAGCGGGGTCGGAAGGGATGTCGTACATCATGGGAGTCAGGATACCCTCCATGACGGCCCGCAGGCCCCGGGCGCCGATGTTCCGCTCGATGGCCTTGTCGGCGATGGCCTCCAGGGCCTCCGGCTGGAACTCCAGCTCCACCTCGTCGTACTCCATCAGCTTCTTGTACTGCTTCACCAGGGCGTTCTTGGGCTCCGTCAGGATGCGGACCAGATCCTCCCGCTTCAACGCATTCAAAGACGCGATCACCGGCAGGCGGCCCACCAACTCCGGGATGATGCCGAATTTCAGCAGGTCGTGGGGCTGGACCTCGTGCAGGATCTTGCTGATGTCCTTGTCCTTCTTTCCCTGGACGTTGGCGCCGAAGCCGATGGACTTCTGGTCCAGCCGCCGCTCGATAATCTTCTCCAGCCCGTCGAAGGCACCGCCGCAGATGAAGAGAATATTCTTCGTGTTCACCTGGATGAACTCCTGGTGGGGATGCTTCCGGCCTCCCTGGGGCGGCACGTTGGCAACGGTCCCCTCCACGATCTTCAGCAGAGCCTGTTGGACACCCTCGCCGGATACGTCCCGGGTGATGGAGGTGTTCTCGCTCTTCCGGGCGATCTTGTCGATCTCATCCACATAGATGATGCCGTGCTCCGCCCGCTCCACGTCGAAGTCCGCGGCCTGGAGCAGCCGCAGCAGGATATTCTCCACATCGTCGCCCACATAGCCGGCCTCCGTCAAGGTGGTGGCGTCCGCAATGGCGAAGGGCACCTTCAGAATCCGGGCCAGCGTCTGGGCGAACAGCGTCTTGCCGGAACCGGTGGGCCCCAGCAGCAGGATGTTGCTCTTCTGCAGCTCCACATCCTCGTCCCCGCCGAAGTAGATCCGTTTGTAGTGGTTGTACACCGCCACGGACAGGGCCACCTTGGCCTCGTCCTGGCCGATGACGTACTGGTCCAGCACGTCCTTGATCTCGCGGGGCGTGGGCAGCTGATCAGGCAGGTCCTCCAGCGCGCTGGAAGAGGTGTCCTCAAACCCATCGTTCAAAATGCTCATGCACAGCTGGACGCACTCATCACAGATGCGCACACCGGGTCCCTGGATCATCCGGTGGACCTGGCTCTCATGCTTGCCGCAGAAGGAGCACCGCAGGCCCTTCTTGCTCTCGTCACTCATGGTATTACCTCAGTTTTGGAATTTGGTGCTTATTTCTTGCTGGTGATGATCTTGTCGATGAGGCCGAAGTCCAAAGCCTCCTGGGCTGTCATCCAGTGGTCCCGCTCCGAGGCCGCCTTGATCTCCCCTGCCGTCTTGCCGGTGTTGTTCGCCAGGATCTCATTCAAGTTCTTCTTGATCCGCAGGAAGTGCTCCACGTCGATCTCCATGTCTGTCACCTTGCCCTTGGTACCGGCGGAGGGCTGATGGATCATGATCTCCGCGTTGGGCAGAGCAATGCGCTTGCCCTTGGCGCCGGAGGACAGCAGAAACGCGCCCATGCTGGCGGCCATGCCGATGCAGATGGTGGATACGTCGCACTTCACGTACTGCATGGTGTCGTAGATGGCCATGCCGTCAGTGACGGAGCCGCCGGGGCTGTTGATATACAGCTGGATGTCCTTGTCGGGGTCTTGGGCCTCCAGATACAGCAGCTGGGCAACCACAAGGCTGGCGGTGGTGGCGTTGACCTCTTCCCCCAGAAAGACGATCCGGTCGTTCAGCAGACGGGAGAAGATATCATAGGACCGTTCGCCGCGATTGGTCTGCTCGACTACATAAGGGACTAAGCTCATTGGTAAAACCTCCTTGATTTCCGCACCGGGGACCGGCACAGATGACAGATCTGTTCCTCCCAAACCCGATGCGTCTTCCCCGCCCCGGTGGGGCAGGTAAGGCAAAAGCGCCCGGCCCACCTGCGGGCCGCCGCGCCTCTGCCAACGCACACGCCTATCTTAATATAGACGCCATGCGGGAATCTGTCAAATCGATGTAGAGCGCCTTCCGCCGGCGGAAAAACACACCGCTCCGCCGGGGCCGTCAATTCCTAGTATACCCGGAATTATTTGGATTCAGCAGGCGTCTCCTCTTCTTTTTTTGCCGCAGCCTTCTTGGTGGCCTTCTTGGCAGGCTTCTTCTCCTCGCCGTCCTCGTCCGCCTTCTTGCGGGTGGTCTTCTTGGCAGGCTTTTCCTCAGCGGCCTCCTCACCCTCGGCGTCCTCTGCCTTCTTGGCAGTCTTCTTGGCGGGCTTCTTCTCCGCCTTCACGGCGGTGGCGCTGTCCACCACCACGGCGGTGGCGCTGTCCACCACCACGGCGATGGCCTTCTGGCTCTTCAGCTGGTCCTTTACCTGCTCAGCCTGGAGATACTTCTTCACGGTCTCCAGATCCATGCCGTACTGGTCGGCCATCCGCTGGAACTCGGCCTCCACCTCTTCATCGGTGGCGTCGATGTTCTCCTCCTTGATGATGGCGGCCATGGCCAGATCCATGCGGACCTGCTTGAGAGCGGGCTCCTTGGCGTCGGCCAGCAGCTGGGCCTCATCCATGCCGGTGGCCTTCATGTACTGGTCGTACTGGAGACCCTGCTGGGCCAGCTGCATCTTGAAGTTGTCCAGGAACTGGCGGGACTGGGCCTCCACCATGGCGTCGGGCACATCGGCGGTGATGTTCTCAGCCACCTGCTCCATCAGGGCGTCCTCGAAGGCGCGCTTCACGGTCTCCTCCCGCTCGGCGGCGATCTTCTTCTTCAGATCAGCCTTCAGGTCCTTCAGAGTGTCGAACTCGCTGACGTCCTTGGCGAACTCATCGTCCAGGGCGGGGATCTCCTTCTCCTTCACCTCATGGACCTTCACCTTGAACACCACTGCCTTGCCGGCCAGGTCCTTGTGATAGTCCTCCGGGAATGTGATGTCCAGGTCCTTCTCATCGCCGGCCTTCACGCCGACAAGCTGCTCCTCAAAGCCGGGCACAAAGGTGTGGGAACCCAGCTCCAGGCTGAAATTCTCGCCCTTGCCGCCCTCAAAAGGCTTGCCCTCCAGGAAGCCCTCGAAGTCGATGACGACCGTGTCGCCCTCCTTGGCCTCCCGGTCCACGCTCACCAGACGGGTGTTGCGGTCGGTCAGAGCCTTCAGGCGCTCGTCCACATCCGCAGCGGAGACCTTGACCTCCTCCTTGGGGGCGGACAGTCCCTTGTACTGGCCCAGGGTCACTTCGGGATACACAGGGGCGGTGGCCTTGAAGGTGAAGCCGTCGCGGGTCACCTGGCCCTCGATCTCCACAGAGGGATAGCCCACCACCTGGAGCTCCTGCTCCTTCACGGCAGCCTCATAGGCCTCGGGGAACGCGATATTGATTGCCTCTTCGAAAAACACCTCTGCGCCGTACATCCCCTCGATGATCTTCCGGGGGGCCTTGCCAGGGCGGAAGCCCGGCACGTTGATCTTCTTGCGCATCTTCTGATATGCCTTTTCGATGGCAGCTTCAAACTCCGGTGCACCGACCTCGATGGTCAGAACGACCTGGCTCTTTTCGATCTTTTCGCAGCTTTTCACACTCATCTTGTTTATTCCTCCGTTCATCGCCGGTCATAAGCCGGTGCGAAATGGTATTTTACCATACAAAACCTGAAAATGCTATACTTTTTTCCGTTATTCACAAATTTTTTTTGGAACAAATCCCAGATAGTCGGCGGAGATCAGGGAGAAGTCCGTCCCATTCCACCCGCCCTCCAGCCGCCGTTTGATGGCGTAGCCGTGGAGGTGGCCGTAGCAGCACCGCTCCACGGGGTAGGCCGAGAGCAGCCGCAGGATCTCCGGGCACTCGTAGCCCTGATACAGCGGCGGATAGTGAAGGAAGCAGAAGATGGACCGTCCCTCCGCCGCCTTCAGGGAAGTCTCCAGTCTTCCCACCTCCCGGTTGAGGACCTTGGCGTTGTGGGGCTTCTGGTCCTCCTCAAAGAACCATCCCCGGGTCCCGCACAGGGCGTAGTCTCCATACAGGGCGCAGTTGTTATGGAGAAAGTCCAGGGTGGTAAGGCCCTTCTCCGTGAAGAAGTTCTTCATTTTGGACACCGTGGACCACCAGTAGTCGTGGTTCCCCTTCACCAGATACTTTTTGCAGGGGAACTGGTCCAGAAAGCGGAAGTCCGCCTCCGCCTCATTCAGGTCGATGCCCCAGGAGGTGTCCCCCGCCAGGACCAGCACATCGCCGGCGGTCAGCCGGCTCAAAGCATCGCCGATGCGCTCCGTGTAATTCTCCCAGGCGGGGCCGAACACCTCCATAGGCTTGTCCGCTGTCAGGGAGAGGTGCAGGTCCCCGATGGCGTAGAGGGCCATGCGGCACCCCTCCTTTCTCTGTGTCCCGTGAGGCGGAGTCAGCCGTCCTCTTCGGCGGCTCCAACTCCCCGGAACTCTGTTGATCTATCTTGATCTGTGTCCATCTCGATTTTCACGCTGCTGACCTTTCCCCAAACGCGTCCGCCCACCTTCCGGACGCCTGTCTTGGTCAGCAGAATGCCGGGCAGCTTGCTGCCCTCCGGGAGCCAGAGGGACCCTTTGTAGCCTTCGCCCCGGATCCGCCCGGCGCCAATTCGCCGCCGCAATAGGGACAGCGCCGCTCCTGTGCTATGGTGCTCTACTCCCCTTTGCGTTTTTCGGTTGGGTCCTCCGGGTCATCAAAGACAATTTCCCTGCCGCACCTGTCACAGAAGTGCTTTTCCCCCTTCCGCCACCATGGCATGGCATACCCACGGCCGCAGTATGGGCAGCGGAGGTTTCGGACCCACTGGATGCCTCCGTTGACCAGCAGCACGATTCCTGTGATCCGCAGGGTGTTTTTGATCCAATAGGCCGTGTCCATCACCCGGTACCGGTCTCCCAGGGTCCGGTAGGGAATCAGCTCGTTGACAGCCAGGAAGAAAATTCCCAAAGCAAAGAACAGCAGCACCAATCGGGCAAATGCCCGGCTCAAAGGCTTCACGCAATAGCCTCCCTGCCCTCTTTCGGGTTTCCAAAATCCAAAGGCAACAGATTTACAGTCTGCCGCATTAAGCCGTTTCCCGCGTTGCTTTGTTGCAGCGCGATTTACTTCAAAAACTCCAGCACCACGCTGTCCATACCGGGCTTCTCACAGGTGAGGTCGAACCGCCGGGCCTTGCCCTTCAGGGCCGCCAGGCGCCGGGGAATCGCCGTGCCGGTGGTTTCATGCAGCTGGTCCAGCAGCTCCACGCCGTCGCCCGCCGGGGTCTCCCCGATGGCCCGCAGCACGTGGTCGCAGAACTTGTAGGGGGAGGCGGTGGAGACGAACACCGTCACCGTCTTGTCGCCGGTGGCCTTGCGGTACTGTTCCATGACGTTGGCGGCCACGGCGGTGTGGGTATCGATCAGATACCCGTTCTCCTTGTAATACTTGGCGATGGCAGCGGAGGTGCCCGCCTCGCCGCAGAAGCCGCCCCAGAACTGGTCCGCCAGAGCCGCCTTGATGGCGTCGGACACTTCGTACTTGCCGGTCTTGGCGAGGGCATCCATGTAGCCCTTCACCTCCGCATCGTTTTCGCCGGAGAGGTCGAACAGCAGCCGCTCCAGGTTGCTGGACACCAGAATGTCCATAGAGGGACTCATGGTGGTATGGAACGGACGGTTCTTGTCGTACACGCCGGTGCGGAGGAAGTCCGTCAGCACATCGTTGCAGTTGGAGGCGCAGATCAGCTTCCCAACCGGCAGTCCCATGCGCTTTGCGTAGTAGGCCGCCAGGATGTCGCCGAAGTTGCCGGTGGGCACACAGAAGTTCACCTTGTCGCCCATGCTGAGCTTCCCGTCCCGGACCAGGTCGCAGTAGGCGGAGATATAGTAGACCACCTGGGGCAGGATGCGGCCCCAGTTGATGGAGTTGGCGGAGGACAGGAAGTAACCCCGGTCCGCCAGGGTGGCCCGGATGGCCTCATCGGAGAAAATGCGCTTTACACCAGCCTGGGCGTCGTCGAAGTTGCCCTCCACGGCGCAGACGCCCACATTGGCGCCGTCCTGAGTGACCATCTGGGTCTCCTGGACCTTGGACACGCCGTCCTTGGGGTAGAATACCAGGATCTTCGTCTGCGGCACGTCGGCAAAGCCCTCCATCGCAGCCTTGCCGGTGTCGCCGGAAGTAGCCACCAGGATGCATACCGTCTTGGACTCTCCGGTCTTGCGGAGGGCGGCGGAGAGCAGCTGGGGCAGCATCTGCAGGGCCATGTCCTTGAAGGCGCTGGTGGGGCCGTGCCACAGCTCCAGGCAGTGGGTGGTCTCGTCCACCGTGCGGACAGGGGCCACGGCGTCGCAGTCGAACTTCTCAGGGCCGTAGGCGTTCTCCGCAAATCCGGACAGCTCCTCATAGGTGTAGTCGGTCAGGTACAGGCCCATGACCTTGGCAGCCCGCTCCTGGTACCGGACATTCACCAGGCTCTCCAAAAAAGCCCGGTCGATCTGCGGGATCCCGCAGGGGGTCAGCAGGCCGCCGTCCCGGCTCAGGCCCATCTTGATGGCCTCCGCTGCGTCCATGCGGACGGCGGCGTCCCGTGTGCTGTAATACTTCATGTCGCTCTCTCCTTCTGACTGTTTTTCAAAACGCATTTTCCAAATATTCCAGCCGGAGGGGGCGGTGAACCCCATCCGTATAAACCTCCGCCACATCGAACCGGGCGGGAGCGTCCAGGTCGTGCTGACTGAGATAGCAGGCCGCTGCGGCCCGGAGCCGTTTCTGCTTCCGCCGGTCCACCGCCTCCCGCGGCAGGCCCGCGAAGCTGCCGCTGCGCAGCTTTACTTCCACAAAGCAGATGGTGCCGTCTCTGTCCCGGGCCACCAGATCCAGCTCTCCGTACCGGCAGCGCCATTGGCTTGCCAGCAACTGGCAGCCCCTCTTCCGCAGGTACTGTGCCGCTGCGGCCTCGCCCCGGTCCCCCAGGGCCTTGGTGGTATTCATGTGCGCCGGGCCTCCCACTTCTTCAGAAAAGTCCGCCGGTGGGCAGGGCAGGGGCCGTACCGATCCAGCATTTCATAGTGGAGCTTCGTCCCATAGCCCTTGTGTTTGGCAAACTGGTACTGGGGATACTCCCGGTCCAGCACGCCGGTCACATACCGGTCCCGGCTGACCTTGGCCAGGATGGAGGCCGCCGCAATGGAGGCACTCTTCCCGTCCCCGCCTACCAGGCACATGTGGGGCGCCGTGATGGAGACGCTGCTGCCATGGTCCCGGTTGCCGTCAATGAGGCACAGGTCCGGCCGAATGGATAACCCCTCAATGGCCCGGTTCATAGCCAGCATCCGGGCGTTGAGGATATCCAAACTGTCGATCTCCTCCGCCGTCACAAAGGCGATGCTGTACGCCTCTGCCGTGGCGGTGATCTGGTCGAACAGGACATCCCGCTTCTTCGCCGTCAGCTTTTTGGAGTCGTTGAGGCCAGGAAAAATGATCTCCCGGGGCAGAATGACGGCAGCGGCGTACACCGGCCCCGCCAGGGGCCCGGCTCCTGCCTCGTCCACTCCGCAGAGGGCCGTGAGACCACTATTCCATTGTTCACGCTCATAGTTCCAGAGGTTCTCCGCCATGGTCACTTCCCCTTCCAGCGGTCCTCAAAGTAGTGCCAAAGGAAATCATAGCTGTTCAGCCGCTCGTAGTTTACCTTCACCTGGTAGTCCTCCTCAAACTCCGGGATCAGGGTACCGTGGAAGTACCAGTCCAGCAGAGCCTTGAAGTCCGGGGCGCAGGGCTCGCCCCCCTCTTCCCACAGCGCCTCGTTCCACTCCTCGTCGTGGGGAAAAGCCCGCAGCACCCAGCTCTCGCCCCAGTCCTCCTCGTTCACCTGGTCCTCCGGCCGGGAGAGGTCCCACACCAGGAA
>OJQI01001488.1_pt1 | contig 10136 bp, 7 predicted proteins | sample 1598711 | NCBI WGS metagenome assembly OJQI01 (sample SAMN03922505, study PRJEB24848) | human gut metagenome | isolation source: stool sample | host: Homo sapiens | place: Germany | collected 2011-11 | reverse complement strand
AGCAGACGCCCATTATCACAGAGGAGGCGATTGCGGAGATGGAGGAGGCGCTGGGTCTGAACAAACCTTTTCTGGTGCGGTATTTTGACTGGGTCCTGGGCTGTCTCCAGGGGGATTTCGGCATCAGCTATGTCAATCCCGCCCGCACAGTCGCCGGAGAACTGGCCCGCTGCCTGCCCGCCACGCTGCAGTTGGCGGCGGCCTCGTTTGTGATCGTGCTGCTGCTGAGCATCCCTATCGGCTTCCTCTGCGCTGTGTACAAGGATGGCTGGTTTGATAAGATTATGCGGGGCCTGGTCTTTATCTCCACGGCCATGCCTGCCTATTGGGTTGGGCTGCTCCTGATGTGGGGGATCAGCGTCAAGCTGGGTCTGCTGCCGACCAACGGAAACGGTACCTGGCAGCATATGATACTGCCTGCCTTTACCGTGGCGCTCAGTTACATCTCTACCTATATCCGGCTCATCCGCAATAATATGCTGGAGAATATGAAGCAGGATTATGTGCTCTACGCCAATGTCCGCGGCCTGCCCCAGCGCTCCATCTGGGTGAAACATGTGCTCAAAAATTCCATGCACACCTGCATCGTGGCCATGGGTATGAGCATCCCCCAGATGATTGCCGGCACCATCGTGGTGGAGAACGTGTTTTCCTGGCCGGGGCTGGGGACGCTGTGCATCAGTTCCATCTTCAATCGTGATCTGCCGGTCATCCAGACTTATGTGCTGTTCATCGGCGTATTGTTCGTGGTATTCAATCTGGTGTTCGACATCCTTCAGACCGTGTCCGACCCCAGACTGAGAAAGGAGAGCTGAGCCATGGGAAAACGCTTTCTGCACAACCGTGCCGCTGTGGTGACGGTGGCTTTCGTCCTCCTGATCGCGCTGATCGGCATTCTTGCCCCGCTCCTGGCGCCGCATGATCCCTATGTTACGGATATCCTCAACAAATTCGCGCCGTACAGCCTGGAGTACCCATTGGGCACAGACCATCTGGGCAGGTGCGTCCTCTCCCGCCTGATTTACGGCATCCGGCCAACGCTGGGACTTGCCCTTCTGACCATGCTGGGGACCATCGCACTGGGCGCGCTGCTGGGCGTTATGGCCGGCTACTTCCGGGGCGTGGTGGAAGAGGTCATCATGCGGGTGGTGGACGTGATGCTTTCCTTCCCCAGCCAGATCATGGTGTTCGCCGTGGTGGGCCTTCTGGGGATCAATGTCCAAAATGTCATCATTGCCAATGTGTTCATCAAATGGGCCTGGTATGCCCGTATGATCCGAACCGGCGTTATGCAGTACCGGGACCGGAACTTTGTCCAGTTCTCCCGGTGCGTGGGGATGCCGGAGCGGTTCATCCTGTTCCGCCACCTTTTGCCATCCATCACCTCTGATCTTGCGGTGCTGGCTTCTCTGGATGTGGGCTGGGCCATTATCAATATCTCTACCCTGTCCTTCCTGGGACTCGGCGTGCAGGCCCCCACCCCGGAATGGGGAGCCATGCTCAACGAGGCGAAGGATGTACTCACCAGTAATCCCACCCAGATGATCGCGCCTGGTATTGCTATCGTGGTTCTGGTGTGCTGCTTTAATCTGATGGGTGACGCCCTGCGGGACGTGCTGGACCCCAAGGAGGTGGAGAAATGACCCCGGTTCTGGAATTACAAGATCTCCATGTCCTGCTCTGCGCACGTCGGCATCAGGGGGTGGAGTTGGTGAAGGGAGTTTCCTTCTCGGTATATCCTGGAGAGTGTCTTGGAATCCTTGGGGAGTCCGGAAGTGGAAAATCCATGTCTATGAAAGCGGCGATGGGCCTTTTGGATCATAGCTTCCACGTGCTTGGAAGTGCCAAATTCCAGGGAGAGGAGCTGCTGGGGAGAAGTGATGAAGAACTGCGCCGTCTAAGAGGCGGTCAGGTAGGCATCATCCTTCAAAACCCGATGACCTGTTTTGACCCCCTCTACCGGATCGGAGCCCAGATTGCCGAAACCTTTGCGGCCCACAATAACTGGAGCAAGGAGGATATCCTCCAGCGATCTCTGGAGATGCTGGGGAAAATGCGGATTCGTAATCCGGAAGAGGTGTTGGAGAAGTACCCGCATCAGCTCTCCGGCGGAATGCTTCAACGGATCATGATTGGTATCGCAACCGCTATGGAGCCGTCCCTCCTGATCGCGGACGAACCCACCACAGCCATTGACGCCATCACTCAATTTGAGATCCTGGACGAATTGCTGCGGATCAAGCAGGAACACCAGACAGCGATGGTCTTTATCTCCCATGACTTGAATGCGATTTCCCGTGTGGCAGACCGGATCGTAGTCCTCAATCAGGGGCTTGTGGTGGACCAAGGCGATTTCCAACACATTCTTCACCATGCAACCGATTCCTATACCAAGCTGCTGGTGGAAAAGCGGACGGATGTGATGCGCCGATACAGCCAGGTGCTGGGAGGAAAGGAGCGTGTCTATGCTTGAACTGAAAAATATCTGCGTCAGTTTCCGAAGCGAGCGTCAGGACAAGGTGTTCGGACATACCCGTCAGCAGGTGCTCTTTGATGTGTCCCTGAACGTAAAAAGAGGGACCTGCCTCGGTATTTTGGGAGAGTCCGGCAGCGGAAAATCCACTATGGGCCGGGTGCTTTGCGGGCTTCTGAAACCGGACAGCGGCGAGGCGATTCTGGACGGCGTATCGGTCTACGCCTCCCGAGCGGGCCGGCGGAACCTGCAGAACAAGCTCAGTGTGGTATTTCAAGACTACACAACCTCTGCCAATCCCCGTTTCCGTGTCAAAGACATCATCGGCGAGGGCCTGACCGTCCGGGAGCGCCGGGAGGGGGGCCGGCTGGAGCGAAAGAAGGAAATGGCCGCCCTTCTGGAACTGGTGGGACTCCCTGCTGATTTTGCGGGCAGATTTCCCCACGAGCTCTCCGGCGGCCAGCTTCAGCGGGTGTGCATCGCCAGGGCAGTGGCCTGTAAGCCAGAGGTCATCCTCTTTGATGAGGCGATCTCCTCCCTGGATGCGCATACCCAGGTCCAGGTAATGGATCTGCTGCGGGATCTGAAGGAAAAGCTGGGGCTGACCTATGTATTTATCACCCACGACCTGACCTCGATCACATATCTCTGTGACGATGTGCTGTTCCTCTATCAGGGCCGTGTAACAGAATATTTGCCCGTCAGCCGCATCAGCGAGACTAAGGATGAGTACGCCCGGCGGTTGCTGGAGTCCATTGTGGTATTTGACACCGAGACTTCGGAGGTGGACGTATGATTTTTTGTGGGATAACACTTTTGCCTGGTGAGCGAAAAAACGTACCGCTCCCGGTACCGGATGCTCCGTCCCTGAATGCGCTCTGCCTGTGCGGTGCCGCCCCGGGCAAGACGCTGGTGGTCACGGCAGGGGTCCACGGCTGCGAGTATGTGGGAATTCAGGCCCTGCGCCGTCTGGCGGCGGACCTGGATCCGGCGAGGCTGTCGGGGAACGTCATCCTACTGCCGCTGGCAAATCCCAGTGCTTTTTATGCCGGAGCCAAACAGGTGGTGCCGGAGGACGGCGTCAATTTGAACCGAGCCTTCCCCGGCAACTCTGCGGGCCCCCTTTCCGCTCGATTGGCCTTTGCCCTGGAGGCGGCTTTATACCCGGAAGCCGATCTGCTGGCAGATCTCCACAGCGGAGACTGCAGCGAAACGCTTCATCCATTGGTGTTCTTCCCGGCAGCAGGGAAGAAAATGGTCAACCAAGTCTCACTGGATGCCGCCAAGGTCCTGACGGTACCCTACCGGGTCCGCTCCACCGCCAAGAACGGGCTTTACAGCTGGGCGGTGCAAAGAGACATTCCCGCACTGCTGATTGAGAGGGGCGGGCAGGGGCTTTGGTCTGAACAGGAGGTGGACGCCTGCTGTGAGGACGTCCGCTCCCTGTTGCGCCATCTGGAGATTATGCCCGGAGGGAACCCGCCGCGGGATCAGCTGGAGATCACAGAAACCTTCTATGCAGAAGCTGAGTCGGAGGGATTTTGGTATCCGGCAGTAGGTTTAGACCAACGGGTCCGAAGGGGAGAACTGCTCGGACACCTGGAGGCACTGTCTGGTTGCCGCTTACAAGAGGTTCGGGCCGAGTTTGACGGCATTGTCCTTTACTACACAATCGCCTTGGGCGTCCGGGCGGGAGATCCGCTGATCGCATATGGCCATCCGTAAGGAATTCTGGCGGCTGGCCTGGCCCGCCGCGGCAGAGGGACTGTTGCTGATGCTGCTCACCGCCGCCGACCTGCTGATGGTTTCCGCTCTGGGAAACACAGCGGTGGCGGCGGTCAGTATTTTTTCCCAGCCCCGTATGGTGATCCTCTGCGTAACCCGCTCCTACTCTGTTGCACTGAGCGCCTATGTTGCCCGCCGGCGCGGCGAGGATCCGGATGAGTCCCTGACCGCCTGTTCCCGCGCTTCGCTCATGCTGGGGTGCGGTCTCTCGATACTGCTCCTGGTCGGGACCTGGATTGGAGCCGGCCCGCTTCTACAACTGGCCGGTGCACAGGATGACTATATCAGCTTGGCGTTGCGGTATGCCTTTCCCGCCCTGGTGAGTCTGGCATTCTCCGGGCCGGCTATTGTCCTTCACGGCATCTTGGCGGGGCTTGGCGATACCAAAAGCGTGCTTGTGTCCAATGTGCTAGGCAACGGAGTCAATGTCGTGTTCAATGCGCTGCTGATTTACGGTCTGGGCCCATTCCCGCAATTGGGAGTTTTCGGCGCTGGGCTGGGAACTGCTATCGGTGCTGGCGCCACGCTGGTCTATACGCTGGCGCTTTTCTTACGGCGGCGGCATCCGGCCACTCTGCGGGGCAGAGGGGACTGGCTGCCGGGACGGGAATACCTCCGCTCCCTGGCTCCCCTTGCCGCGGGCACGTTCCTGGAGCAGGCGGCGGAACGGTTCGGGATGTTCACATTCTCCCGCCTGGTGGCGGATCTGGGCACAGTGGCGCTAAGCGTCCACAACATCTGCGGGAGCCTGTGCGACATTTACTATAGCTTCTCCCAAGGGCTTGGGAAGGCCAGCCTGGTTCAGGCCGGCCAGGCGTTGGGATCTGGAAGAACGTGCAACCTGAAACGGATCGGGGCCGTATCCCGCCGGGCGGCGCTTTGGACTGGGGGTGCGGCCACGCTGCTCTATTTGCTGCTCCGGTCACCCTTGCTTCAGTTCTACCATCTGGAGGGCAACGACCTGGCTCTGGGCTGTGAGATCATGATCTTTGTGGCTGCTGTCAATATTCCGGAGGCATGGGCTATGGTCCATGCGGGTCTGCTCCGTGGCTTGGGGCATACCAGTTTTGTGGCCCTCTATTCTCTCATCAGTATCGCGGTGGTGCGGCCGATCCTTACCTTCTTTCTGGTTTATGAACTTGGCCTGGGATTATACGGAGCATGGATTGCCCTTACTCTCGATCAAGCAACAAGAGCGGTATGTTCCATGCTGGGAGCGCAGCAGACGATTCGTACCAAGATGAAGGATGGCTCAAATTCATAATCTCCTTGATACTATTGTAGCGTCCTCATATAGATTTTTCTATTACCATAGATATCGGGCGCAATGAGATTGCAAATCATTCACCGGTTCCTTCAGGCTTAGGAGCAAGCCGAGAGCTGGCGGCTGTCTTTCTTCCTGCCTCCTGTCTTTTTCGGTCCGGCGTATTCTCTCACTCTGCTTCCCGTGGGTGGGAGAACGCCCGGAACGCTGCCGGGCTCTGCCCGGTGCTGCGGCGGAAGAGCTGCGCGAAACGGCTGGGATTCTGATAGCCCACAATTTGAGCGATCTGGCCCACGGGCAGGTCGGTATTTGCCAGCAGCTGCTCCGCACGCTCCATCCGCTGTCCTTGAATATACTGAGTGATGGTGCAGCCGTATCGGGCGTGAAAGGCATCCTTCAGCTTGGAGACGCCCATGCAGCCGATGCGGGCCAGGCGCTCCAGAGGCAGCCGGTCCGCGCAATGGGCGGTGATGTAGGCCGCCACATCCGCCAGCATCCGCTCATCCTCCTGCGTCAGTGTTCGCCTGGGAGCTGGGTGGGCCCGGTGCCGTTCCACCACCAGCGCCACGGCTTCCGCCACCTTGCCGTCATAAAAGAGCTTGGCGGCCAGCCCCTCGCCCCGGTAGTCCCGGACCTCTTTCAGCAGGCGGACCATCTCCGGGAAGTGGTCGGTCTGGTCCAGAGACTGAAAGGACTCCAACAGGCTTTGGAACTCCTCCGGGAACTGGCGGCGGAGATAGTCCTGATAGTAGGCCGGAGTGATTTCAATGCCGATGGACACGATGGGGATCCGGCGGTGGATGAGCGCCCGGTAGGGCTCCCGCCCGCCGATGAAGCTCTTGACACAGCCGGACACCAGCCGGCGGCAGGGAGAGAACTCCTCCCCGGAGATGGACTCGTACCAGGTGACGCTCAGGCTCTCCGGCCAGCAAAACTCCAGAAGCTGATCCTCGTGAAAATAGAAATCGTGGATTTTGAGCATATAGAGGTCCTGCTGCCCATAGGTCCAGAAATAGCCGCTTCCGCCGGGGCCGGCCTGCTGCCAGCACAGGCCCATGCTCCCATATCTCCGGTTGTCCGGCTCCGGCACAAAGCCATGCTCCGCCATGGCCCCGGCATATTGCTCATCCAACACATTGCAGCTATACATTCTGACACGCCTCCTCCACCTCAATCGGCCGAATCCATACCCCGATCAGCCGCATGAGCGTGGCACGCCTTGTATCTGTGACAGACAGGGAGTATGCTGTTATTTGGTTAGTATATGCTAACTAAAATATCATATCCGGCCTGTTCCGTCAAGGCTGGTAAAGGAGGAGTGCAATATGAAACAGAAAGAGATAAGCCCGGTCAGGCTGTTGCTCCGGTGGGCAGGGCCGGAGAAGAAATGGCTGATCGGGTCAGTGCTGTGCGCATTTGGGAGCGGGCTGCTGGCGATCACCGCCTACCTGGGGCTGTACCGGCTGATGGACGCGGTGCTGTCCGGCGCCTGCACCCCGGCGGTGATCGCGGACTGCGCCGTGTTCGTGATGGCGGGCACCGTGGGGCGGATGGTGCTGCTGGGGGCCTCCGGGGTGCTGTCCCACAAGGGGGCCTACGGCGCCCTGTTCCGGGTGCGGTGCATGGTCACGGAGCATCTGGCGAAGGTGCCCCTGGGCGCGTTGGATGAGCGGAGCACGGGAGCGGTCAAGACCGTGCTCAACGAGGACATTGAGAAGCTGGAGCTGTTTCTGGCCCATAACCTGCCGGAGTTCGTGGCCTATCTCACCGGCCCGGTGGTGATCTTCCTCTATCTGCTGTCGGTGAATGTCCCATTGGCGCTGGTCTCGCTGCTCCCCCTGCCGCTGGCGGGAATTGTGATGGGGGTGATCTTTGGCCGCATGAGGGGGATTCTGGGGGACGCCAACCGCTCCCTGGTGAGCTTCAACTCGGTGATGATCGAGTATGTCTCCGGGATGCGGCTCATCAAGGCGTACAACATGGGGAGCCGGTCGTTTCAGAAGTTTTCCCACGCCATTTCGGAGGAAAACCGGATCTGGAATCTGGTGACCCATAAAACCGCGCCGCCCTATGCGGCTTTCCTGCTGCTGGTGGAGTGCGGTATGCTCCTGATGATCCCAGCCGGGGGGCTTATGTTCCTCCGGGGCTCGGTGAGCGCCAGCGTGTTTCTGCTCTTTGCCTATGTGGGCGGCATGTACCTGACGGAGATCCTGCCGCTCCAGAAAATGTCCACCACCTTTGCCCAGGCCCTCAGCGGTGTGGGAAAGGTGCGGGAGATCCTGGAGCTTCCGGTCTTTGAAGGAGGCGGGCCATTCCCGGAGGACCACGGCATTGAACTGGACCATGTGACCTTCTCCTATGACGGGAAGACGGATGTGCTGCGGGATTGCTCTCTGTCGGTAAAGCAGGGGGAAAAGGTGGCCCTGGTGGGGGTGTCCGGCGCGGGCAAGAGCACTATCATCCAGCTGATCTCCCGGTTTTACGATACAACAAAGGGCGAGGTCCGCATCGGCGGCCGGAATGTCAGGGACATCCGCTACGAGGACCTGCTCGCCCACATCTCCATCGTGTTTCAAAAGACCTTCCTCACCCGGGACAGCGTGCTGGAGAACATCCGTATGGGCACGCAGGCCACGCTGGAACAGGTGCGGGAGGCCGCCCGTCTGGCACAGATCGACGACTTCATCCTGTCGCTGCCCCAGGGATACGACACCAAGGTTGGGGCTATGGGCTCACGCTTCTCCGGTGGGGAGCGCCAGCGCATCGCCATTGCCCGCGCTATTTTGAAGGACGCCCCCATCCTCATTCTGGACGAGGCGACCTCCGCCGCCGACCCGGAGAATCAGGTGGAGATTGACCGGGCCATTGAAAACCTCTGCCGTGGCAAGACCGTACTCATCGTGGCTCACCGGCTGGGCGCGGTAAAGATGTGCGACAAGGTGGCGGTGGTGGAGGACCACACCATCACCTGCTGCGGAACTCATGCGGAGGTGCTGGAACAGAATTCTTATTACCGCAAAGCCTGGGCCGACTACCGGGCAGCCAGGTCCATCACCTATTCCGTGAAAGGAGGGCAAGACGATGACAAATGAATCTCCGTTCCGCAAAAACAGGGCTTTTTATATTGGTGTAGTGCTGACCGTATTGGAGGGCATCCTCTCCGGGTGCAGTTATCTGTCTGTCTACATCGTCCTCACCGCTCTGGCTTCAGGAACGATTACCGCCGGAATGGTGGGAGCGGTCACCGCGGGGCTCGCTGTCATTTTCCTGCTGCGGCTGGTCATTTACAGCACCGGGTACACCCAGGTCCAGATCGGCGGGGCGGCGGTGTCCAAGCGCCTGCGGCTGCTTCTGGGGGATAAGCTCAAGAAGATCCCCCTGGCCCGCTTCACCCAGGGGCAGGTTGGGCAGTATGTGAACACCATGACCAGCGATGTGGGCAGCTATGAGAAAATCCTGACCCATTCCAGTGGGAACATTATCAAAAACGCTGCGCTTTCCGCGGTGCTGGTTGGCTTTGTATGCACCGTCTGGCTACCGGCGGGGCTGATCCTGCTGGCGGTTGTCGCGCTGCTGATTCCCGACCTGTGGCTGTCCTTCCGGGTGGTAAAGGTGTACGGCGTGGCGAAAAACAAGGTCAGCGCCGAGACGGTGAGTGGCATTGTGGAGTACATTGACGGCATTCAGATGTTCCGGGCGTACAACATGGGCGGCGTAAAAAACAGGACCGTCACCCAGGCCATGGAGGAGTTCAGCCGGGTGTGCTACCAGTACGAAGCCAAGGGCATCCCCATCGGATTCGGCTACAATATTATCAGCTGGGGCAGCGTGCCGCTCATCATGGTGCTGGCCGCCGGGCCATGGGCGGCGGGGACGCTGAACGGCGTGGATTATCTGATGCTATCCATGCTTCCCATTCTGCTGACCAAGCTCACCGCCAGCATTGCCATTGATCTCTTTGAATGGAAGCACCTGATGGTCTCCAAAAGAAATATTGAGAATCTGATTCAGGAGCCGGAGGAGGCCGGAGAGGGCGCGCCCTTTACCCCGGAGCGGCACGACATCACCTTCCGGGATGTGTCGTTCTCCTATATGCCGGGAGAGCCGGTGCTAAAGAGGGTATCCTTTACCGTCCCGGACGGGAAACTCACCGCCATCGTGGGGGACTCCGGCTCGGGCAAATCCACGATTTTGAATCTGATCGCCAAATTCTATGAGCCGCAGAGCGGGACCATCGCCATCGGCGGTCAATCCATCCAGACTGTCTCCGCAGAGCGGGTGCTGGCACAGCTCTCTATGGTGGACCAGCAGGTGTTCCTCTTTGACGATACTGTACGGGAGAATATCCGCCACGCCCGGCCCACGGCCACTGACCGGGAGGTGGAGGCAGCCTGCAGGGACGCCGGATGTGACGGCTTTGTGGAGAAACTGGAAAAGAGCTATGACACCGGGATTGGAGAAAACGGCAGCCTGCTCTCCGGAGGAGAGCGGCAGCGGCTTTCTATCGCCCGGGCCATTCTGAAAAACAGTCCCATCCTATTGCTGGACGAGGCTACCGCATCCCTGGACATTGAGAACGAGCTGGCGGTCAAGCAGGCCATCGCCAATCTGCTC
>OJQI01001481.1_pt1 | contig 10179 bp, 6 predicted proteins | sample 1598711 | NCBI WGS metagenome assembly OJQI01 (sample SAMN03922505, study PRJEB24848) | human gut metagenome | isolation source: stool sample | host: Homo sapiens | place: Germany | collected 2011-11 | reverse complement strand
ACGAGATAGCGTAGCGTCTCGTGGGCTCGGAGATGTGTATAAGAGACAGGATTAGCATTGAGCTGACCACGCGCCAAGAAAAGGGTCTATTTACTACGTTTAACTCGAGAGAGCCGACCATACCTGCCTTTTTTGAAAATCGACAGGCCTTTTACCTGCGGTTTTATTTTTCGTTTTCCTGGCATGATTGAGAGTATCCAATTAAACGTAGTAGATAGGCCCGTTTTGTGGCATACGACCCATTCAAGCCCAATCTCGAAGGCTAAAGAGAGCCTCTCATCCACGCCTGCGAGCGAAAACCAAATAGAATGAAAGGCAAATGGAAAGCCCGTTTGACGAGCGGAGGACATATGCGCGACGTAGCCGAAAGCGACTGGAAGCTGTTTAAGAAAATGCTTCCTCAATGGCAAGAACGTTATATGGAAAAGCTCATCGGCCAGTACGTTGAGATGCTGAACGGCGACAGCGAAGCGTCCAGTAGATTTTGGGCACTAGAAGAGCACCTCAATAGAGACAAGCTGTCCTCAGGCGTAATTGCAAACGACATTCGCCGCAGCACAATGCACCGCGAGATAGCCAATTTGCTTATCGACAGCGTGATCACCCTTGACGACCTTGACGGTTTTACCGAGGACATTAAGAGCTATGCGCAACACTGGATTGGCCAGTAAGAGCACTGAACGACAGACATCCCCAGCAAAACGGGGCAAACGCCGGATCGCCCGTAGGTGTCCGGCGTTTGCCCAGATAAAACCTGCCAAAATAAACCTGTCCCTTTTTGGCAGGTTACTCGGCACTCTTGAGGGCGCCGACCATGTCGATCTTGTTGAGGGTACGATTGGTGGCGAGGTTGACGATAAACGTAAAGCCAAAGGAAAGCACCACGGCGAGCACGTAGCTTAGCGGCTCGACCTCGACATCAAAGTACAGCGACGGCATCTGCAAAATGTACGTAAAACTCTCGGCCAGCAAGCCGCCCAGCGGCACGCCCAGCGCAGCGCCAATCGCCGTGAGGATCAACGTCTCCTTGTTGACGTAATGGTGCACCTCACCGCGGCGGAAGCCCAGTACCTTGATGGTCGCCAGCTCGCGCTCGCGCTCGGAGATATTCGTGTTGGACAGCGTAAACACCACCACAAACGACAGGCACGCTGCCATGAAGGTCACGAGCACCACAACCGAATTGATGATCGTAAAGTTCGCCTCATAGTTTTCCCAATGCTCGGCCGTACTCGAAATCGTAAGCCAACCGTCACTCTTAAGATTCTTGCTAAACGCAATCTGGTCGGCCGACGAACCCTTAAGCAGCACAAAGACGCCGTTAAGACGTGCGCTTCGACCGAACGCGCGCTCATAGGTGCCCTGCGTCATGTAAAGCGTGTTGCCCAGATAGTTAAGCGAAATGTCGCTGACTTTGACCTTGGCAACATTGAGCGACGAATCCTGGACGTGAGCCGTATCGCCCGGCTGAATCCCCAGCACCAACTGTGAACTTTTGCTCAGATACACGTCTCCGTCACGCAAAGGCAGCGGTTCTTTGGACTCATCCTCCAGACGCACGTAATCGCCCAAGTCACTCGTGCGGTCATCGGGCACCACGATCAGCTGCACGGTCTCGCTCTTGCCGCCAAACGTAAAGGTGACGTTGTCAGTCATAATCGGCAGGGTCGAGGTCACGGTCACGTTGAAATCATTGGCCGCGCTGCGCTCATCCAATGCCGCGCACGTCTGCGAAAAATCGTCGGGATTGGCGACCGCCAGCAGGTCGTAGCGCGTGATATGCCCGTACTGTTTGGGCGAAAGCGCCACCGACGTGTCGCGAATGCCCATACCGCAGATCACGAGCGCCGTGCAGCCGGCGATACCGAAGATGGTCATAAAAGCGCGCTTTTTGTAGCGGAACAGGTTACGTGCTGCCACCTTGTTCAAAAAGCCCATGCGGCGCCAGATAAAGCCGATGCGCTCAAGCAAGATGCGAGAGCCGGCGCGTGGGGCCTTGGGACGCATGAGTGAGGCCGGGGTCTCGGCCATCTCGTGGCGGCAGGCGATAATCGTAGCGCCCACCACGCCCACGGCAAACAGCGCCACCGAGACGATTGAGGACACGATGTCGTACGAGAGCAGCATCTGGGGCAGCGAGTACATGTCGTCAAACACCGTAAACAGGAACAGCGGCAGGCCCACAAAGCCGATGATATTGCCGAGCACGCCGCCGATCAGACAAGCCCACAGTGAATAGTTCACGTATTTGGACAGGATACGCCCGCGTGAATAGCCGAGCGCCTTGTACAGACCAATGAGCGTGCGCTCCTCCTCGACCATACGCGTGGCGGTGGTAAGGCTGATGAGCACGGCGACGATAAAGAAGATGAACGGGAACACCGTGGCGATGGCCTCAATTGACGAGCTGTCGCTCTCGACGCTCGAGTAGCTTGCGATGTTACCGCGGTCCTGAATGTACCAGGTGCATTCGCCCAGATCGGAAAGCTCGGCGCGGGCATCGGCAAAATGCTGGTCGGCGGCGGCGCGGCGCTGGTCCAACTCGGCCTGAGCCTGGACGCGCTCCTCGCTGCCCTCGGCCATGCGATTGATGTTGTCCTGCTCAATCCCAAAGAGCATATTCGCCTGACGCTCAGCCGCGTCTAAGCTCGCCGGCGTGTCGACCGTCAGCTCCTGGGCGCGCGCCTTCTCACGCTCCTCGCGGATCTTCTCGATGTTGCCTTTGACCTCGTTGATCTTTGTCGTGTAGGCATCTGAATAGGAGTTAAGACTCTTGGCTCCCTCGACGATCACGTGGACTGCGGAGTAGGAAGAAGATGTCGCGGCATCCTCGCTCACATAGAACTTATAGTCCGCCGCCGAAGCAGCGCGAAAGGCGTTGACTGTCGAGTCGGAGCTCACGTCGGTAGGATCGAGGACCTCGGCCGTAATGGTGTAATCGCCCGCGGCAAACTGATCCTTGGCACTTTGGTTGGACGAGCTCGCGTCATTGGCGGCAAAACTCACCGTATCGCCGAGCTTTTTGCCCGAAGCCTTCAGGAACTTCGAAGTCACCGCGACTTCATCGGCGCTCTCGGGCAAATCGCCGCTCACCAGCACCGGCTGATCGATGTTCTCCTTGGAGAGACTTTGCACGACCACGCGCTCGCGCGTTGTGCCCACGGCGGTGTAGGCGGTCTCGGTGTAGATGCCCTCGACCGTCTCGACGCCGTCGACCTCTTGGATAGCCGCGAGATCGTCGCGCGTGAGGCCATAGGTCGACTGCACGTTAATGTCATAGACATTCTGCTGGTCAAAATAGGCGTCGACCGAATCGCACAAATCCTCGCAGCCCGCCTTAAGGCCGCACATCACGCTCACGCCAAGCGCAGTGATGACCACGATAGATAGGAAGCGCTTAAGACTGCCCCGAATCGTGCGGTAGATGCCACGGCGAAAAACCGTCGGCACCATATCGTTTGAGCTTTGAGCGGTACGGTAGGTCGCGAACTCCCGGTCGCGGCCCGCGTGCTCCGTATCGTGGTTTTGGCTGTTTTGGCAATCTTGGTCCATGGGCGCTACCACTCGATCGTCTCGATAGGCACGGGATTTTGCTGGACCGTCTCGCTCTCCACGCGGCCGCTCTTAAAGCGGATCAGGCGATCGGCCATGGGCGCCAGCGCGGAGTTGTGGGTGATGATAATGACCGTGATGTCCTGCTTGCGGCAGGTGTCCTGTAGCAACTGCAAGATCTGCTTGCCGGTTTTGTAGTCGAGTGCACCCGTGGGCTCGTCGCACAAAAGCAGCTTGGGGTTCTTGGCCAGCGCGCGGGCGATGGACACGCGCTGCTGCTCGCCGCCCGAAAGCTGCGCGGGGAAGTTGGCGAGGCGCTCGCCCAGGCCAACCTGGCGAAGCGTTTGCTCGGCATCGAGCGAATCAGGGCAGATTTGCGCCGCGAGCTCGACGTTTTCGAGCGCCGTCAAGTTGGGGACCAAATTGTAGAACTGGAAGACAAAGCCGACGTCGGCGCGGCGGTATTCCACGAGCTGCGCCTCGTTGGCAGAGCTCACGTCGCGCCCGTCCACCGTCACGGTGCCGGAGGTCGCCGTATCCATGCCGCCCAGAATGTTGAGCGCCGTGGTCTTGCCGGCACCCGAAGCACCCAGAATGATGGCGAGCTCGCCGCGCTCGACCGTAAAGCTCGCGCCGTCGAGCGCATGAATGCGAGCGTCGCCCTCGCCGTATGCTTTGATGACGTCTTTGAATTCGATATAGGCCATCGATCGGTTCCCATCTGGTCGGATAACTCTTTAGTATTACCCATTTCGCACCGACCAAAAAGGGACAGATTTATTTTGGCAGGTTTTATATGGGGAAACGGCAGCTATAGATGAGGCTACGGGGAGGCAGGGAAATCATCGACGGGGTCAGGCCGACCGCCAAACACAACGCACGCATCTCAATCTGTCAGCCAAATCATTCGAACAGCTGTTCGTTTCTATAATATGATTCCGCTATCTAAGCAGGCCGATACGCAGAAAGGCGGCCAACATGGCGTTCGACTTTAAGAAGGAATGCAAGGAGCTCTACAAACCTGCAAGCAAGCCGAGCATCGTAACTGTCCCGCCATTCAATCTCAGGGCGGGATTCAGTCGGGATTCAGTTTCAACAAACGGCATCATCCGGTAACCGATATGTAAGGCTGTATAAATCATTTCCATTTGCCTAACAAAATGACCGCTCGGCTAACAAGCTCGGCCCATGTCCTCACGCGATGGTACTGTTCTCTAGAGTTCTTATTAGAGAGGGGTGCTCCATGGAGATCACCATCAATCGCGAAATTGGGAAGCTCGGACTTCCCAGGCATCTTGTGCTTGGCATGGATCCAGGAATTGCAAGCTGCGGATTCGCACTTATCGACACAGCCAATCATGAAATCCTGGATTTGGGCGTCAGATTATTTGACTCTCCAACTCATCCTAAAACGGGCCAAAGTCTTGCGGTTATTCGCAGGGGCTTCCGCTCTACCCGTCGAAACATTGACCGTACCCAGGCGCGCTTGAAGCACTGTCTCCAAGTCCTCAAGGCTTATGGCCTCATCCCCCAAGACGCCACCAAAGAGTACTTCCACACCACAAAAGGCGACAAGCAGCCGCTCAAGCTTCGCGTTGATGGTCTTGACCGCCTGCTCAACGATCGCGAGTGGGCGCTAGTCCTTTACTCCCTCTGCAAGCGCCGTGGATACATCCCCCACGGAGAAGGCAGTCAGGATAAATCAAGCGAAGGCGGCAAGGTTCTATCCGCCCTTGCGGCCAACAAGGAAGCAATTGCGGAGACCTCGTGCCGCACCGTTGGCGAATGGCTCGCTCAGCAGCCTCAAAGTCGCAATCGTGGTGGCAATTACGACAAGTGTGTAACGCACGCCCAGCTTATCGAAGAAACTCATATCCTATTTGATGCTCAACGCTCCTTTGGCTCCAAATACGCTTCGCCGGAATTTGAGGCCGCATATATCGAGGTTTGCGATTGGGAGCGTTCGCGCAAAGACTTCGACCGCCGCACGTACGACCTCGTTGGCCACTGCTCATACTTCCCAACAGAAAAACGAGCCGCACGCTGCACGCTTACGAGCGAACTCGTTTCAGCCTATGGCGCACTCGGCAACATCACCATCATCCACGAAAACGGGACCTCTCGCGCCCTAAGCGCTACGGAGCGCGATGAGTGCATTGCGATCCTGTTCTCGTGCGAGCCAATTCGAGGCAACAAAGATTGTGCTGTTAAATTCGGCGCCCTCAGAAAAGCGCTCGACCTTAGTTCCGGCGATTACTTTAAGGGAGTTCCAGCCGCCGACGAAAAAACGCGCGAGGTGTACAAGCCCAAGGGATGGCGCGTGCTCCGCAATACCCTCAATGCGGCCAACCCCATTCTCCTGCAGCGTTTGCGCGATGACCGCGATCTCGCCGATGCCGTTATGGAGGCGGTGGCATATTCCTCGGCCCTTCCCGTACTCCAAGAGCAGCTTCAGGGGTTACCGCTCTCGGAAGCGGAGATCGAGGCGCTTTGCAGGCTTCCCTATTCATCCAAAGCTCTTAACGGCTATGGCAACCGTTCCAAAAAAGCACTCGACGTGCTGCTCGATTGCCTCGAGGAGCCCGAGGTCCTCAACCTTACGCAGGCCGAAAATGACTGCGGTCTGCTGGGGCTGCGCATCGCTGGCGCCCAGCTCGAGCGCTCCGATCGCCTGATGCCCTATGAGACCTGGATCGAACGTACCGGTCGGACAAATAACAATCCCGTCGTCATTCGCGCCATGTCGCAAATGCGAAAAGTGGTCAACGCCATCTGCCGCAAGTGGGGCGTGCCAAACGAAATCCACGTTGAGCTTGATCGAGAGCTCAGGTTGCCTCAGCGCGCAAAAGACGAGATTGCCAAGGCCAATAAGAAGAACGAGAAAAATCGCGAGCGCATTGCCGGGCAAATCGCTGAGCTGCGTGGCTGCACGGCAGATGAGGTCACGGGCAAACAGATAGAGAAGTACCGCCTGTGGGAAGAGCAGGAATGCTTCGACCTTTACACGGGCGCTAAAATCGAAGTCGATCGCCTAATTAGCGACGACACCTACACGCAGATTGACCACATCCTACCGTTCTCTCGCACGGGAGAAAACTCACGCAACAACAAAGTCCTGGTCCTCGCCAAAAGCAATCAGGATAAACGCGAACAGACACCTTACGAATGGATGTCCCACGACGGTGCGCCTTCATGGGATGCTTTTGAACGTCGCGTTCAGGAAAACCAGAAACTCAGCCGTCGCAAAAAGAACTTCCTGCTGGAAAAAGACCTTGATACCAAGGAAGGCGAATTCTTAGCACGCAGCTTCACCGACACCGCCTATATGTCGCGAGAAGTATGCGCTTACCTCGCCGACTGTCTGCTGTTCCCCGATGATGGCGCAAAGGCACATGTTGTTCCTACCACTGGCAGAGCGACCGCATGGCTGCGTCGCAGGTGGGGGCTTAACTTTGGTTCGAATGGCGAAAAAGACCGCTCGGACGATCGTCACCATGCCACCGATGCTTGTGTGATTGCAGCATGTAGTCGAAGCCTCGTGATTAAAACCGCTCGAATCAACCAAGAGACACACTGGAGCATAACCAGAGGTATGAACGAGACCCAACGCCGCGATGCCATCATGAAGGCTCTCGAAAGTGTTATGCCCTGGGAAACCTTTGCGAACGAAGTGCGCGCGGCGCACGATTTCGTCGTACCCACGCGCTTTGTTCCGCGCAAGGGAAAGGGCGAGTTGTTCGAGCAGACGGTCTATCGTTATGCCGGCGTCAACGCACAGGGTAAAGACCTCGCTCGCAAGGCGAGCTCCGATAAGAACATCGTCATGGGCAACGCCGTTGTGTCGGCAGACGAGAAGTCGGTCATCAAGGTGAGCGAAATGCTGTGTCTGAGGCTCTGGCATGACCCAGAGGCCAAGAAGGGACAGGGCGCTTGGTACGCAGACCCGGTCTACAAGGCGGATATTCCTGCACTTAAGGATGGGACGTATGTGCCCAGGATTGCGAAGGCGCATACTGGCCGAAAAGCCTGGAAACCCGTGCCCGAAAGTGCCATGAAGAAACCGCCGCTGGAGATATATCTGGGCGATCTGGTGCAAATCGGCGATTTTGTGGGGCGGTTTAGTGGCTACAACATCGATAACGCCAACTGGTCCTTTGTAGACAGGCTTACTCGAATTAAAATAAGTTGTCCTACCGTTGGAAAACTAAGCAACGATATGTCACCCTTTGTTGTTCGAGAATCACCCATCAAGTAAAGCAGCTGCTTGCCCCGCACATTTCTTGCTTAATCGTGTGGGGCTTTTGCTTATTCCTTGTTGCCCTTTATAACGCATAGACCCATAAATGCAATCGGTTGAGAACCTTCGCCTCTATGCCATATACGCTCCCCATGGCGATACGTTAACGGGCATAATTGCAAGCTGCATCGCGCAGTCTTGAGCACGCGCCCTTCCCCAAGGTGATACGCTTGGCACGTGGTGGACGAGTACCGCTACTCGGTCTTGAGCACGCGCCCTTCCCCAAGGTGATACGCTTTCAGTTGGGACAACTGGGACTATTGGCACGTCTTGAGCACGCGCCCTTCCCCAAGGTGATACGCTCACGGGCAGGTTTACCCGCTAGTGATATAGGTCTTGAGCACGCGCCCTTCCCCAAGGTGATACGCTGATGCGGTACGGCTGGCGCTGCTTGGGCTTGTCTTGAGCACGCGCCCTTCCCCAAGGTGATACGCTAGCTTTGTGGATGCCTGACGCGAGCTCGCAGTCTTGAGCACGCGCCCTTCCCCAAGGTGATACGCTCGTCGAGCTGACCATCCCGAACCTGTCGCGGTCTTGAGCACGCGCCCTTCCCCAAGGTGATACGCTGCGTCGTCCAAGAAGACCTACACGGTCAAGGTCTTGAGCACGCGCCCTTCCCCAAGGTGATACGCTCCACTCCTTGGTGAGGCAGACGGTCTTCCCGTCTTGAGCACGCGCCCTTCCCCAAGGTGATACGCTATGTCGTTCACCGACGGAACGTCCATCGCAGTCTTGAGCACGCGCCCTTCCCCAAGGTGATACGCTTGAAACCGCTTCTTTGCAAAGACAAGAACGGTCTTGAGCACGCGCCCTTCCCCAAGGTGATACGCTCTCACGGGCCGCGCTGGATATGCCTGTATGGTCTTGAGCACGCGCCCTTCCCCAAGGTGATACGCTTCAAGGAGACGAAACGAAATGGCTAACAGCGTCTTGAGCACGCGCCCTTCCCCAAGGTGATACGCTATGGAGGAGGGTGTGGGATTCGAACCCACGGTCTTGAGCACGCGCCCTTCCCCAAGGTGATACGCTATTGAAACCTATTGGACAACGATAACGATAGTCTTGAGCACGCGCCCTTCCCCAAGGTGATACGCTTATCGAGCTATTACCATATCAACCACTAACTGTCTTGAGCACGCGCCCTTCCCCAAGGTGATACGCTCGACTCCCCGATGAGCGACACGACGTTCGAGTCTTGAGCACGCGCCCTTCCCCAAGGTGATACGCTTAGGCTATCGACCATCTGATAGGCTATAGTGTCTTGAGCACGCGCCCTTCCCCAAGGTGATACGCTCACAACGCACACCAAAAAACAGAACAGCCTGTCTTGAGCACGCGCCCTTCCCCAAGGTGATACGCTACCAGCTACGAATCTGGTCTTTGTCATAGGGTCTTGAGCACGCGCCCTTCCCCAAGGTGATACGCTTGGGCGGGTGATAATATCCGCCAACAACAGGTCTTGAGCACGCGCCCTTCCCCAAGGTGATACGCTGTGTACTGTAAAATGCGCGTATATCTGCTAGTCTTGAGCACGCGCCCTTCCCCAAGGTGATACGCTGCACAGAGCCTTAATGACCAAGTGCTACAGGTCTTGAGCACGCGCCCTTCCCCAAGGTGATACGCTTAACTCAATCAACTACAACGACGAACTAAAGTCTTGAGCACGCGCCCTTCCCCAAGGTGATACGCTCTGCAGGCCGTCAACCCCGAGTACATCTACGTCTTGAGCACGCGCCCTTCCCCAAGGTGATACGCTCCCGGTGGCGTCGTCGACATCGTTGCGCAGGTCTTGAGCACGCGCCCTTCCCCAAGGTGATACGCTGAGGTCTGCGATGACCCTGATTTCGCGGAGGTCTTGAGCACGCGCCCTTCCCCAAGGTGATACGCTGGGACTTCGCCCCTCCGAACCACCCCCAAAGTCTTGAGCACGCGCCCTTCCCCAAGGTGATACGCTGAAGGGACTCGATATGGGTATGCAAAGCTAGTCTTGAGCACGCGCCCTTCCCCAAGGTGATACGCTGCGTCCAGCGTGGTCGAACCGCTCAGCGAGGTCTTGAGCACGCGCCCTTCCCCAAGGTGATACGCTCCTCAGAAGATACACCAGCAGGCTTTAATCGTCTTGAGCACGCGCCCTTCCCCAAGGTGATACGCTATGTGCGCACAAAAAAGCCCCTTTAACAGGGGCTTTTCTGTTTCAAGCCTCAAAAAAAGAAGACTGATTCGACCTCAGATCTACATCTGCGATTCATTTTTTCGAGACAAAATGCGTCGACACGTCGCGCTTCACGCAAGAAAAGAGCCGTATTCGGCACAGCGATTTATGTACTTTT
>OJQI01001480.1_pt1 | contig 10181 bp, 10 predicted proteins | sample 1598711 | NCBI WGS metagenome assembly OJQI01 (sample SAMN03922505, study PRJEB24848) | human gut metagenome | isolation source: stool sample | host: Homo sapiens | place: Germany | collected 2011-11 | reverse complement strand
ACCTCTTCCCATTCCGAACAGAGAAGTTAAGCTCACTAACGCCGATGGTACTGCGGTTTTCCCGTGGGAGAGTAGGTAGCCGCCTCTTCAAGGTCAGATCGAAAGGTCTGACCTTTTTTTGTGCTTGTAATTTTGCTGTCAGCTTCTGAAAAACGATCGCTGACCCTTCGGGGCGGGACGAAGCCGCTGTTTTTATTTCTTACATCTTTTGTGAAACCCGCAGTGGCTGCATGTCAATTCGTAGGTATTCTTGTGGACGGAGAGTAGGTGCAATGAAATGTGATGGCATTTGGAGCAGCGCAGTGTCGATAATAACAATTCATAGTGTCTGAACAGGGGGATATTCATGCTGCTTACCGCGATGCAGGACAATCCGAACCACGGGTTTTGGCAGGCAAATGCAAGGAGCAACCCGCCTGCCATTATCAGAGAAAGTAGGGCCAGTCCGGACAAGCGGATGATTCTGTTCTGCATGTGTTTCGAGAACCAGAGCGGCAGTGTGGCGCAAATACTGACTGAGGCAGGGACGAAACTGATGCAGATTAGCAGTAGATAGCTATTCATAATATCAGTCAGCCGGTCCCTCGGCGTATGTAAGTGGGATTGTAGCATAAAAAACGTGGGACAAAACTCGTATATCTGCTTTTCGAGGTCTTAGGAAACCGTGTAGTACAAATATAGAATGAAGCCCACGTTGGAAACGTGAGCGTCAAACTTCATTCCTCGTACTACTTCAGAAAGTTCCTAAGTTTCGAAAAGCAAGGTATAAAGCTAACGCTTTTTATATGTATGCCCTGCTTTTTTTGAATGCAAGGGCGTAATAATCTGAATTAGAGATCTTCTGTTGTTAATTCATAGGCAGTGCGATTTAAAATTCGTCACTACAAATATATATAAAAAATCGGAATTGCCGAAATGGGGGCCGAGCACCGGCATCGTATGGAAATTTGATTATCTTTGCTGCAACACCTGAAATTGAAAAAATGCTCGAAATTCCCGAATCTTACTCGTTTGCACGGCAAGCTGCCGATATGCTCTCCGGCCGCACGGTCACGGATGTATTCAATGCCACCCATCCCCACAAATTTACTTGGTACTTGGGAGATCCGGCCGATTACCGGGCACGACTCGTCGGTAAAACGGTTCGTGCCGCCGAAGGGCACGGAGCATTCATCGACATGCTTCTGGACGATGAGACGCATATCGCTCTTTCCGATGGCGTCAATCTGCGTTATCATGCGCCCGGAGCGGAGGTTCCGCCGAAATATCAGCTTCTGATCGCTTTCGACGACGATAGTTTTCTGGTTTTTACGGTCGCCATGTACGGCGGGATCATCGCATTCCGGAAGAATTTCGACAATCCGTATTATCTCGGCGCACTCTCGAAGCCCTCTCCGCTGGACGACGCTTTCGATGAAGCCTGTTTCGGCCGGCTTATCTCCGATGCCAAGTCCAATTTGTCGGCAAAGGCGTTCTTGGCGACGGAACAGCGTATTCCCGGACTCGGAAACGGTGTTTTGCAGGATATTTTGTTCAAGTCGCATATTCACCCCAAGCGCAAGCTGGCGACGCTGGGTGATGCAGAACTGGGGCGGATGTATTCATCGGTGAAATCGACCCTGAGGGATATGGCGGATCGCGGCGGACGCGATACGGAGAAAGATTTGCTGGGCAAGCCCGGCGGGTACAAGACCCTGCTCTCTAAAAACACCTTCGCGGAGCCTTGTCCGGGCTGCGGCGGTGCGATTGTCAAGGAGGCTTATCTGGGCGGAGCCGTCTATTACTGTCCTGTCTGTCAGCCGCTGATAAAATAGCGAGACATGCAAAAAAGCCGCCCAAAAAGGGGCGGCTTTTCCGTTGCATGAGTGTGCCAATGCGAAGGCTGGCGTGCTGCGGCGGGTTTTATTCCGGACAACCGGTTTTATTCCGAATATGCTGGTTGCCGGACTTTTCGGCCGTTGAACGCGGGGTATCCGCTGCGGCTTGACGGCCTACTGCTGGTGTGCGGCTACGTAGGCGTCGGCTTTCTCTTTCATGCGCGCAGCGCGTTTTTCGCTGTCGGGATGCGAAGAGAACATTTTCTGTACCGTCGAGGACTTCGCGCCCTTGGAAAGCTCGACCAGCTTGTTCAGCGAATTGCCCATGCCGTAGGGGCTGAAACCGTTCTTTACGGAGAATTCGAATCCGTATTCGTCGGCTTCGTATTCCTGCTTCTGCGAGAACTGGGCGCCGGTGAATGCCGTCACGACCTCGCCGAGCTGCGAGTCGCTCAGCTTGGCCAGCGTGCTGCCCTCGGCGGCTCCTGCGGCATTGCGCGCCGCCGATGAGAGGTAGGCGTTTTTCATCGCGTGTTTTACGTCGGCATGTACCACATGGCCGATCTCATGGCCGCTGATCGCCATCAGTTCGTCGTCGTCCATCAGGTCCATCAGGGCGCTGAATACGCGGATCGAACCGTCGCCGCAGGCGAAGGCATTGACGTCCACGACATGGTAGACCTTGAAGTTGAGCGGCAGTCCGTTGATCTCGGTGATCCCCTCGGTCAGCCGCTTGAGACGTGCGCCGTATTCGGTCGTTTCGTCGGCGATGGGGTTGTTGGCATCCATCCATTCGACCGCTTCGCGGCTCAGCTGGGCAATGTCCTTGTCGCTCAATGTCACGGCTTTGGCCACGTCCTTTCCCGCTTCGAGCAGTTTTCCGGTGTTGAGTTTCCTGCCGCCGATTTTCAGCTGGGCTGCGGCGTCGGCGGGCCACATGGCGCACAGAAGCAGGGCAAAGCCCATAAAGAAAAGTTTTTTCATTTCAAGTATGTTTTAATCAGCGTTTGTGGTTTTTTCGGGACAAATATAACGCAATTCTGCTGCGGATACAAAAACGGACCGGAATTTCCGGTCCGCTTTCGTTATTTGCTCCAGCGCTTGAGCGTCGGAAAATACTCCCGCATCAGCCTGACAGCCTCTTCACGGGTATAGCTTTTGCCGTTCTCGTCGCGGAATTCTTCGTGGAACTCGGCGCAGTGCCGGATCATCTCTTCCATCGTGCACGCTTCGGTAAAGGCGCCGTTTTTGTAGCAATAGACGCAGTAGTCCACGCTCGCGCCGCCGTCGGCTTCCGTGCCGAAGTCGCCCGCCGTCTGCATCGGCATGCCGCAGCTCTGACAGAATTTCATCTCTTCGTTCATCGTTCAAAGGTTTTATATCCTGCCGGAACCGATGAGACGCGGTTCAGAGAGGATCGGTTTAGTTTGTTCCGGGAATGGGATCGAATCGCGCCGGCTGAACCCCGGAGAAATTATCGCCCGAACAGTTTTTTCGCGCTATTCGATTTTTTCATCGTGGACGAAATCCAGTATCGCCTGAGCCGCCGCTTCCGGCTCTTCGAGGAATCCCATGTGTCCCGAATTTTCCAGCCATACGACCTGCGCCTGCGGGTGCTCCGCAACCATCTTTTCGGCGGCTTCGGGCGGTATGTAACCGTCTTTTCGACCGAGTATGAAAAGCTGCGGGACCTTCGACGTGCGCAGCATTTCGTTCTGGTCCCTGCGGGCGATCATGCCGCCCAGCAGGGCTACGATTCCCTCGTCTTCGGTGACGAAAACCTGCTCGGTAAGGTCTTCGATTTCGTCCCGCATGCGTGCGCGGTTCTCTTCGGCGAATCCTGCGGCGGGAGCTACCCGTGCCAGCATCTCTTTCTTCCCGGCCTCGACGAGCGCGATCTCCCTGCGGCGGTTTTCGGCCTTCTCCGGCGTGTCGGGATTGGGCGTGGAGCTGAGCAGCACCACGCCGTCGAGCATTTCGGGATGGCGTTCGCAGAAAGCCAGCGCCACGTATCCGCCCATCGAATGTCCTACGAGCGTGCAGCGTCCGATGCCGAGGGCTTTGAGCGCGTCGGCGACCGTGTCGGCCAGAAAATCCATCGTGTGGACCGCGCCCGTCACCACCGAAATGCCGTGGCCCGGCAGATCGAGCGTCACCACGCGCACCTCCTTATATAGATAAGGTACGAAATCCTCCCAGACGAGCAGCGATTCGAGATAGCCGTGCAGCAGCACGACGCATTTGTCTCCGGCCTGCGAGTCGCAGACGTGCAGGGCCGTGGAGCCGGCCATAATAAATTTTTCAGTCATGATTACAGGGCTTACTCCTCGTCCTGATCGTCGAGGTAGTCGAGTACGGATTCGCGCCGGGGCATGAGTTCTTCCTCCTCCTCTTCGTCGATCGAACGGTAGAGCGAATGGCGCTCCTTGCCGCTTTTGCGCATCGGTTCGAGACGTTTGGCTTTCCGAAGTTCGTCCGCTTCATGTTCGCGAATTCCCTTTTGTGTTTTCATGGATGGGAAAAGATGAGTGGTTTAGAAATTGTCGGTTTCGAATACCCCTTTGAAGACGCGCCGCGCAGGGCCCGTAAGCCGGATATCCGTATAGGTCTGCGTGCCGGGTTCATGCGAGAAGCCTACGTGCAGTTCGCCTCCGGGCACCGTGATTCGGTATTTGGTCGTTTCGTGCTGCAAAGCGTAATTGGTTATGATCGCCGCGGCGGTAGCTCCCGTGCCGCAGGCCAACGTTTCGTTTTCGACGCCCCGTTCGTAGGTCCGCATCCGGATTTCGCCCTCGCCTGCGATCTCTGCGAAATTGACGTTCGTACCCTGCGGAAAACGCGCCGTGTCGTGACGGATCATCCGTCCCAGACCCTTTACGTCCACGCCGTCCAGCTCCTCCGTGAATTCCACATAGTGGGGAACGCCCGTATTGAGGAACCACCAGCCTTTGCCGCTGCGAATTTCCGATACATTTATCATGCCCAGCTCGATCTCGCCCGTCCGGTTCTTCGCGCGGCGTATGCGCGCGGTGTGCATGCCGTCCGTGGCGTCGAAATACTTGGTTTCGCCGCCGATGCCCAGATGCTCGGCGAAAAGCGCGAAACACCGTGCGCCGTTGCCGCACATTTCGCCCGGCGAACCGTCGGCGTTGTAGTAGCGCATCGAGCAGTCCATCTCGACGCTGCGCCGCAGGGTCATCAGCCCGTCGGCTCCGATGCCGAAGTGGCGGTCGCACAAGGCCGCGATCAGCCGTGCGTCGGCGCTGAACAGCTCTTCGCGGTCGTCGATGAGGATGAAATCGTTGCCTGCGCCCTCGTATTTTACGAATGATACCAGCATTCCGGATAGTGGTTATATCATCGCAAAAATAATAAAACTTCTAAAAGTTTTACTATTTTTGTGGAAAATAAGCGCATTCGCCCGGACCGGCGGACGCTTGTATTGTTTTTATACAGAACCGATAAAAGAAAAAATCCATGAAAAGCGTGCTTTTCAAGCATCGTTCGATACGTAAATTCTGTTCCACACCCGTTCCCGAAGAGCTGCTGCAGGAGATACTGGCAGCGGCTTCGCGGGCTTCGACCTGCGGCAACATGCAGCTCTATTCGCTGGTCGTGACGCGCGATGCGGCCCTGCGCGCGAAACTCGCCCCGTGCCATTTCAACCAGCCGATGGTGACGCAGGCGCCTTGCGTGGTGACGGTCTGCGCCGACGTGCACCGCTTCTCGATGTGGTGCGAGCAGCGCGACGCCGATCCCGCATACGACAACTTCGCATGGTTCCTGAACGCTTCGACGGACGCCCTGCTTGCGGCCCAGAACCTCTGCGTCGAGGCCGAAATGAACGGGCTGGGCATCTGTTACCTCGGTACGACGATCTATACGGCCGGGATGATCGCCGAGATACTCGAACTTCCGAAGAGGGTGATTCCCGTGACGACCATCGTGCTGGGCTATCCCGACGAATCGCCCGAACTGACCGACCGTCTGCCGCTGGAAGCCGTCGTGCATTACGAGAAATACACCGACTATACGGCCGCCGAGATCGACGAATTGTGGGCCGAGCGCGAAGAGTCGGAGCTGACCAAGCGTCTGCTGGAGGAGAACGGGCTGCCTAATCTGGCGCAGATTTTCACGCAGCGCCGTTATGTGCGTGAGGACAACCTCTCCATCTCGAATTCCTACTTCGCTCTGCTGAAAGAGAAGGGGTTCTTTAACAACTGATCGGGGGCGTGCGGGGCTTGAGTCGTATATTAGCTGTCGCCGTGCTGGGCTTTTTGTGCTCCGCGTGCAGCGTTACGCGCAAGATTCCCGAAGGGCAGTACCTGCTGCAGAAGGTGACGATCGAGTCCGACAAATCGACGCCCCGCAAGGAGCGCATCACGGCTGCCGACCTCGAAAAATACGTGCGCCAGACCCCCAACAAGCGTTTTCTGGGGACGAATTTCTATGTCTGGCTCTACGAGCAGGCCAATCCGGGCAAGCAGAACTGGTGGAACAACTGGAAACGCAAGATCGGGCAGGAACCCGTGCTGCTCGACATGAGCCTGACCGAGCGGAGCGCGCAGAACCTGAAGGTCTATATGGACACGCGCGGGTTCTTCTCTTCCCAAGCGACGTTCGAAGTCGATACCACCTCGCGCCGCAGGCGCGCCAAAGTCGTCTACCGCACCCGGCAGGGCGAGCCTTACCGCATCGACAGCATTTCGTACGATTTTCAGGACAAGTTCCTCGAACAGATCATCCTGCCCGACACCGCCAATACGCTGATCCGTCCGGGGCGGGTTTTCGACATCGCGGTGCTCGACCGCGAGCGGGAGCGCGTCACGGCTTTCCTCAAGGAGCGCGGCTACTACAACTTTACGGTCAACAACATCGACTATGTCGCCGACACGCTCGGCGGAAACCATCAGGTCGATGTGCAGGTCAATATCAAGCAGTATCTTACGGGTTACAACGAACGCGGACAGGCCGTGATGGACAACAACATGGTCTACCGCATCGACCGGATCAACGTCTTTCCGGCGTACGATCCGACCGTCGCGCGGACCGATTCGACCTTTCTTTCGCGGCTCGATACGCTCTATTACCGCGGTCTGAATATCATCTACGAGAAGCGTCCGAACCTGCGTCCGGCCATTCTGCGTCAGTCGGTGCCGCTCTATCCCAACTACGTCTACAATTCGGCGCAGGTGAACCGCGCCTATACCGACCTGATGTCGCTCGGCTATTTCAAGAGCGCCAAGATCGCCTTCGTCGAGCAGCCCCGGAGCGTCGATGTCACCAATTACGTCTCCTTCATCGGCGCCTCGGCGGATTCCACGCAGACCCGCTTTACGAAGGAGGGCTATCTGGAGTGCAACATTTTGTGCACCCCGGCGCTCAAGCAGAGTTTCAAGGTCGATCTCGAAGGCAGTACGACGTCGAGTTTCTACGGACTGAAGGCTACCGTCGGTTACCAGAACCGCAACATCTTCCGGGGAGCGGAGGCGCTGGACGTTTCGTTTACGGCGGGATACGAGTTTATGAAGGCGCCCGACGCCAAGAAAAAGCGCGCCACGGAATTCGGCGTTACCACCGGACTCACCTTCCCGCGTTTTCTGGTGCCGTGGCGTACGCGGCGGTTCCGTTCGGTGAACCAGCCAAAGACCAAGGTGGAGCTTTCGGTCAATTTTCAGGACCGCCCCTATTATCGGCGTACGCTTTCGAGTGCGGGAATCACCTACCAGTGGACCAACAACCGTTACTCTTCGTTCTCGCTGCGGCCCGTCGATATCAATGTCGTCGATGTGAATCGGCTGGACTCGACCTTCCTCGGCAAGACGACGAATAAATACCTGAAAAACAGTTTCCGCACCCAGTTTATCGGCGGCCTTTCGTTCGGCTACAGCTATAACAACCAGCGTAAGAATCTGGGCGGCAACGCCACCAATATCCGCTTCAATCTGGAGACGGCGGGCAACCTGATCGACGCGGTGGACCGGCTGTTCTATGCGCGGCCGAAGGAGGGCGAGCCTGCCAAAATCTTCGGCATCGAATATTCGCAGTATTTCCGTACGGACCTGAGCGTCAGCCGCAAGATAATGCTTGGCGAGGTGTCGGCTCTCGTGGGGCGTCTCTACGGCGGCGTGGCGATGGCCTATGGCAACTCGTCGGCCGTGCCCTTCGACCGGCAGTTCTATGCCGGCGGCAGCAACGGCATGCGCGGCTGGACGCCCCGCACGCTCGGTCAGGGGTCGGTGCCCAATCCGCACGACTCTTTCCCGATACAGACGGGCGATGTCAAGCTGGAGGCCAACCTCGAACTGCGCTTTCCGATCTGGGGCATGGTGCACGGCGCGACCTTCTTCGATCTGGGCAATATCTGGTATATCCGGCGGAATCCTTCGGAGTACTCCGACGAGGCGGTCTTCTTCTTCGACAAGTTTTATAAGCAGCTGGGATTCAACACCGGACTGGGTCTGCGTTTCGACATCAAGTTCGCTGTGCTCCGGCTCGACTGGGGCGTGCAGCTCCACAATCCCAACAATCCGGCGGGCGAACGGTGGATCCACAACCTCCGCTGGAAGAATACCGCGCTCAACTTCGGCGTCGGATATCCCTTCTGATGCGGCTTCGTAACGACAAACCCCGGCGCAGTTCTGCGGCCGGGGTTTCGTATGCAGGAGGGTGTGCATACTGCCGGATATGCGCTGTCAGACATGCTCTGTCAGACATGCTCTGTCGGATATGCACTGCCGGATATGCCTCTCCTCGACATGCCCCGCCGGATGCTGGCCCTTGTCAGTTCTGCGCCTTGTACTGCGAGGGCGACATGCCCGTGTTGCGCTTGAAGTAGCTGCCGAAGAACGACTGGTTCGGGAAGTTCAGGTAGTAGGCGATCTCCTGTATGCTGATGCGCTTGATGAGCGTGGTGAGGTATTTGGGCGTGATGCAGAGCTGGCGGGCGTAGAATCCGACGCTGCGCTCTTCGCGGAAGTGTTCGCCCAGCAGGTGGGTGAATTGCTTGAAATACTCTTCGGCGCGGTTGTGCGAATTGTTCTGCTCTTCGGGATGCTCCGCGAGGTAGTGGTACATGATATCCCCGACCTTGTAAATCGTTGCGGCGATCAGTCCGCTGACGATGTCGAACGAGAAATGGGTCTCCGGCCCGCGGGTTTCGCGTTCGATCTGGGCGATCATGCCGCGCATGGAGCGGCTCTCTTCGGGTGTCAGCGCCAATGTGGGATTTTCGACGAATTTGAGGAACAGCGGCATCATGTTTTTGATGTCGATGTTGATGCGGCGCATGAAGTCGGGCGATATGGCGATGACGTCGGCCTTGAAATACTGCTGCGAATTTACCTGCAGGATATTTTTCGGGGTGAAGATGAACATCGAATCCTTCTTCAGCCGGAATTCATGCAGGTTGAACGATACGGAGGTCTCCCCTTCGGTGCCGACTCCGATTATGAAGGCGTCGATGCGGCACGGGAACCGGAAGACCTGCATCTGGGAGTCGCTGCTGGCCGTAATGCATTCGCGCATCAGGCCCTGACGTTGTTCGCCGGCCAAGTCTATAAGTTCGGCCAGCGTAAATGAGTTGATCGGTGTTTGGCTCTCTGTATTGTTCATTTCGTCTTTGGATTTTGGATGAAATATAGCGATAAAAACTCATATTCAGTTCATATAGTTTTATATTCGGACCAAATGAACAGCTTTGTGCCTCTTTTGATCGCCGCTTGCGGCAGGGGCATAAAAAAGGCGCCGGAATCGCCGGCGCCTTTTTCATGTTCCATCGGGAAATCCCGGAGTGACTTATTTCGAAGCAGCGGGTGCGGCCGCAGCGGCGGGAGCATCCGTAATGCCGAGTTCTTTCTTCACTGCGGGGGCGATGTCGGTGAGGGAAGCCTCGTCGAAATAGGCGAGCGAACCCGTCGAAGTGTCGAATACGGCCAGATAGCCGCCTGCGGCAGCCACTTTGTCGATCGCGTTCTTGGCCTTCTCGATAATCGGGGCCAGCAGCTCGTTCTGACGTTTCTGGAAGTCCTGCTGGGCAGCCTGCTCGAACTCGTTGCGGCGCTGAATCAGGGCGTTGAGATCGTTCTCCTTGAGCTGGCGTACCGACTCCGAAAGGGTGTTGAAATTCTTCTGGAACTCCTGCAGTTTCTGGTTGTATTCGACGGTCATGGACTCCAGATTGTCCTGAAGATCCTTGGCATAAGCCTCCATGTTGGTCTGCATCTCCTTCATTTCCGGCATCACCGAGATAACTTCCTGGGTGTTGATGCGCCCGAATTTCTGTGCGAAGAGCGATGTGGCGCCCATCACGAATACCTGTCTCTTATACACATCTCCGAGCCCACGAGACGCTACGCTATCTCG
>OJQI01001465.1_pt1 | contig 10259 bp, 9 predicted proteins | sample 1598711 | NCBI WGS metagenome assembly OJQI01 (sample SAMN03922505, study PRJEB24848) | human gut metagenome | isolation source: stool sample | host: Homo sapiens | place: Germany | collected 2011-11 | reverse complement strand
GTTTTAGGTAGTTACGTTATATTTTATTAACTTGCGAAACTTGAATAAATAATAAGATGAGAAGAAAGACAACCTTCCTGCTTAGCCTGTTGCTGACGATCGCCCTGGGCGTGTCGGCCCAGACTTCCGAGCCGCGCCACGAGATTCTCCTGGAGACCGACAGCGGCAATGTGCGCATCGCGCTCTACAACGAGACGCCGCAGCACCGTGACAATATCCTCAGACTGGTGGAGGCTCATGCTTACGACGGCGTGCTTTTCCACCGTGTCATCAGCAATTTCATGGTGCAGACGGGCGACCTCGGCAGCATCGGTGCGCCGCAGGGCAAGCTCCTCGGTGACACGCCGGAGAAATACTCCGTTCCGGCCGAGATCCGATTCCCGCAACTGTTTCATAAGCGCGGGGCCGTGGCAGCAGCCCGCGAGGGCGACGATGTCAATCCGGAGCGCCGCTCTTCGGCCACACAGTTTTATATTGTCTGGGGACGCCAGTGGGACGATGCGTCGCTCGACAAACTGCAGCAGCGCATAGACCAGATGACGCAGGGGACAGTGAAACTCACGCCGGAGATCCGCGAGGTCTATAAGACGCTTGGCGGCACACCCCACCTCGACGGCTCTTATACGGTCTTTGGCGAGGTCGTGGAGGGACTGGAGGTCGTGGAACGTATCGAGAAGGCTGCCACCGATGACCACGACCGCCCGCTGAAGGATATCCGTGTAGTCCGGGCCACTGTAGTGAAATAGTCCGACGACCATCTCTCACCAAAGACGACATTCATGAAAACAAAGATCTTTTCTTTTCTGTTCCTCCTGATGGCGGCCACGCTGATGGTCCATGCGCAAAGCGACGTGGTGAGTCTGGCACAGGCCGTGCGTATCTTTCAGAATCCCAGGCAACAATCCGCCAACGACTTGCTCACGAAGCAGGGCTACCAGTACAAGGGCGTCTCGACGGCCTTTGGCAAGGAATACACCTGGGTGAAGAATATGGACCTGACCAAGGACGGCTTGCCCACGAAGTTTGCCAAAGGCAACTCCTCCCTCATCCTCCTCGACGCCAACGGCAAGTCCTTGTATCTCTGCATCTTCAACGCTGCTTGCTACAAGCAGTTTCAGCAGCAGGCCGTGCAGATGGGGTATAAGGCCGACAAGGCCGACGGCAAGAGCAGCACGCTCTTCTACATGAAGGACGATGCGCCGACTATCACCTTCATGCAGCTGGAAAAGCCCATGCCCTATTGCATCATCATCACGGAGTAGCTTCGGGATCTGCTGCCTCCGTTCCGCCCAAAGATCGTACGTAGTCGTAGAGTCGCTTGTAGAACGGATGGCGGCAGGGCGTGGCAGGGTCGCCCAGGATCATGAGTTTCATCCGCGCACGGGTGATGGCGACGTTCATTCGGCGCAGGTCGCGGAGGAAGCCGATCTGGCCTTCGGCATTGCTACGCACCAAGGAGATGAGGATCACGTCGCGCTCCTGGCCCTGAAAACCGTCCACTGTATTGACTGAGAGGAGGTGGCGGAAGGGTTTGAAGAAGGCGTCCTTCTTGATCAGCGCGCGGAGGTACTGTACCTGTGCACGATAAGGAGAGATGACGCCCACGTCGATCTGCTCGTCGAGCACGCGTCGCTTGCCGATCTTCACAAAATAGCGGCGCAGCACGTCAAGGGTGAGTTCTGCCTCGCGCTTGTTCACCCGCCCGAAACTGTTGCCGACAAACTCCTCGCCACCTTCTCCCGCCTCGCCCTCTACGGCTATCCAGTCTATTGGGATGTCATAGTCGAGAATACCACGGTGGCTCACTTGTGGTGCACCCACCACCTCGCCGTGGTAGAACCAGTTGGAGGAGAAGCGCATGATCTCCTCGTTCATCCGGTACTGCACCTTCAGCAGCGTCACCACTGCGGGCTTCCGCTCTACGATGCGCTCCATGAGAGTCTTGCCTAGTCCGCCCTTGAGTGCGGCCATACTTTTCACGGTGGGTGGCAACTGGCAGTGGTCACCAGCCAGTATCACCCGCGAGGCTCGTCGGATGGCAATCCAGCATGCGGCCTCCAAGGCTTGTGCTGCCTCGTCGATGAAGAGCGTGTTGAACTTTTGGCCTTGCATCAGCCGGTTGTTGGACCCCACCAGGGTCGAGGCGATGACACGTGCCTCGTTGAAGAGCTCACTATTGATGCGTAGCTCCAGTTCTGTGGCGCGGCTCTTCAGTCTTTCGAGTTTCTGATGATAGTTTTCCGAACCGCCTCGCCGACGCTGTGCCCGCAGTTCGCGTATAGCCTTGCGTATGGCCCAAAGCTGGGGATAGTCGGGGTGGGCCTCGAAGCGTCGCTCATAGGTGAAACCCAGCATCTTGTCGTTGACGCGCGAGGGATTGCCAATGCGCAGTACGGGAATGCCCCTATCGACCAGTTTCTCCGAGATCCAATCCACCGCCATGTTGCTCTGTGCGCACACCAGCACCTGACTCTCGCGCATCAGTGTCTCGTTGATGGCCTCGACGAGCGTCGTCGTCTTTCCTGTGCCTGGAGGGCCGTGGACGACCATCACGTCCTTGGCGCGTACTACCTCGCTGACGGCTTGCTCCTGGGCGCCGTTGAGCCACGGCAGGCGCACTGGACCGAAACCATAGGTCTGTGCTGGCTGGGGACCGTAGAAGAGGTCGCGCAGGTAGGCCAGGCGATTGCCTTTTGCCGAGATCACGCGGTCGAGGGCGTCGAGCATCTCGCGATAGCTCGTCTCGTCAAACGAGAGTTGGCAACCGATCTTCTGTCCGCCGTCGGACTGAAGATCGAGTAGCGGAGCGCTATCGGGGACGACCACTACCATCCGCTCGCCATCGGCGTAGGAGACGGTACCCGTGAAGGAAAGGAAATGGAGTTTGCCCTCGGTGGTTTGGCGGAAGAAGACTACGGGTTTGCCAAACTCAAAATTGTGCTCTATGTCCAAGTCTTGCTCTCTGTACACCTCCACCACGCGCTGGTTGAGGCTATTATAGTAGTTTTTGCCCACACGCAGGGGAAACCATGCGTCGCCGCGCTTCACCTTGCGCTGCATTCCCACGACCTCCGTCTGTTTGCGGAAAGCCTCTTTCTCAGCGTAATATTCCATCTGCAGCAGCAGTTTCTGCCGCTGGAGGGCTTGTTGGGCGTTCTCGTTGATTGTCATTGCTCGTTCACTCTTATCCTTGGTCGTTAGTTCACTCTTATCCTGTGAGTATATGATTTTTCGGTTTGCAAATATCGTGAAAAATGGTGAGAGAACCAAATAAAATGCGTACTTTTGCGCCATGGACATCCGCTTGCACCATCTTTCCATCGGCTATCGCCGTGGTCCCGTCGTGGCCCGTGATATTAACATTACTATCCTCGGAGGTCGCCTGACCTGTCTCATCGGCGACAATGGCATTGGTAAATCGACACTCCTGCGCACCCTGTCGGGCTTTCAGCCGAAGGTGGGCGGAGAGATTTGGCTGGGTAGCCGCGAAGCTGATAGTCTCTCGCAGCGCGAGCGATCACGGATTATTTCCATCGTTCTCACCCAGCGGCCCGAAATGGGTGGACTCACCGTCCACGACCTCGTCGGCATGGGGCGCAGTCCTTATACGGGCTTTTGGGGCAACCTTGCTGCCCGCGATGAGCTAGCCGTGCGCCAAAGTCTTGTCGAGACGGGGGCTTGGCCGCTTCGTGACCGTAAGATCGACTCGCTGAGCGACGGTGAGTGTCAGAAGGTGATGATTGCTCGCGCCTTGGCTCAGGAGACCCCCATCATTCTTCTCGACGAGCCGACGGCCTTCCTCGACTTCCACAGTCGCATCGACACGCTCCGGCTGCTCTCGCGCTTGGCCCACACCATGGGCAAGACTATCCTCCTTTCTACCCACGACCTCCAGTTGGCTGCCGAGTTGGCTGACCTCCTTCTTCTTCTTTCTCCCGACGGCCTTCGTCCTGTCGATCCCGCTACGATCAGCCAGGATATCCGTCAGCGGATCCAAGATTAGGTGGCGGGTATCATCTCCTTGGTGAGCACGCTCTCCAATTGCTCTGCCGAGAGGCGCAGCTGAAATTCTCCCTTGATAGCCACGCTGATACGTCCCGTCTCCTCGGAGACGACGATGGCGATGGCGTCGGAGTCCTGCGAGATACCCATGGCGGCACGGTGGCGCAGTCCCAGTTCCTTGGGAATGTCCTGGTTGTGACTCACGGGAAGGATGCAACCAGCGGCCCGGATGCGCTTCTTCGTAATCACCATCGCACCGTCGTGGAGGGGTGAGTTCTTAAAGAAGATGTTCTCGATGAGGCGCTGGTTGATGCGCGCGTCGATATAGTCGCCTGTGTCGCAGATGTCGCTGAGCGAGATGCCCCGCTCGATGACGATCAGCGCGCCCACCTTGCCACGGCTCATGCTCATACAGGCCATCACGATGGGCATGATGGCCTCCTTGTCCGCCTTTTCTTCATCCTTGCTACTGAAAAAGATGCGCAGCACGCTCTGCACCTGGCGGCGTGCGCCGAGATTGTAGAGGAAGTGGCGTATTTCCTCTTGGAAGAGGACGATGATGCCGATGACACCGACGGAGACGAGCTTGTCCATGATGCTGCCCAGAAGACGCATCTCCAGCACCTGGCTCACGAAGAGCCAGACGAGGACAAAAACCATGATGCCGATGAACACATTGAGCGATCGCGATTCCTTCATCACCCGGTAGAGATAGTAGAGCATCAGGGCGACAAGGAGAATGTCGATTACGTCTTTGATTCCAAATTCAAAAAACATGACTGTGTCTGGGTTGTTGGTGGGGGATTGGCGAGAATTCTCTCTATTGCAGCCTCGGTACTATTTCTTCGATCCAGCCTGGTAGCAGCCGAAGAGGCGTACCGCCTCCGCTGCCGCCTTGACGTCGTGGACGCGGAGGATGGAGGCGCCGTTCATCAGGGCCAGCGTATTGACAACGGTCGTGCCGTTGAGGCTGCCGTCGGGATTGGTGCCCAGCGGCTGGAATATCATCCGCTTGTGACTCATGCCAGCGAGGATGGGGAGGCCGAGAGTACTCAGACGGTTCATCTCGCGGAGCACGTCGTAGTTTTGCTCCTGCGTCTTGCCGAAACCGAATCCAGGATCGAGGATGATATCCTTTTGTCCTAGATCGCGGAGCTGCTGCACCTCGTGTACCATAGCCAAGAGCATGTCGTGGATGGTGGGCTTTACCGACATGAGGATGTAGGGTACGCCCAAGGCTGCCACCGTGCGGAAAATGGCAGGATATTCGTCGGTCGTCTGCTCCAGCGGCGTATCGACCACGCCCGTGATGCCACCCTCGCTCACGTCGTTGATGATGTCGGCTCCCATCTCCTCTACTACCATTCGTGCCACGTTGGGACGGTAGGTATCGACCGAGAGAATGGCCTCGGGCTGCTCGCGGCGCACGATGGGCAGGGCGAAGCGCAAGCGGCGCATCTCCTCCTCCTCCGGCACTTCCACGCCGCCTGGGCGGGTGGAGAAGCCACCCACGTCGATCATGGTGCCGCCCTCCTCGATGATTTGGTTGGCACGGCGGGCGATGCTCTCCTCGGTCTGTACGCGCGACCCGGCGAAAAACGAGTCGGGCGTGCAGTTGAGGATTCCCATGACCTGCGGTTCACGAAGGCTGACGAGCCGCCCCTTCACTTGTATTGTATATTCCATGTGTCAGTACTTTTTGCAACAGCCGACAAAAGTAGATAATTAATTTGAATTTGCAAAATAATCGGTGATAATTTGCGGGTTTGAGCTTTTAGCATTACTTTTGCAGTGGGGAAGGATACAGGAGAATGGTGAACCCGTCGGGCGCAGCTATTGCCTGTGCCACCGCGCCCCGTATCGTTTTTATCATCTGCAAGATTATGGACATCAAAGAACTTTACACACTATATCGTCGCTGCTCCTGCGTGACGACCGATAGCCGCCATTGCCCAGAGAACAGTCTCTTCATCGCGCTCAAGGGCGCATCCTTCGACGGCAATCGTTTTGCCGCCCAGGCTTTGGAGAAGGGCTGTAGCTATGCCGTGGTTGATGAACCGCAATATGCCGTGGCTGGCGACGCACGCTATATCGTCGTGACTGATGCGCTGACTACCTATAAGGAACTGGCCCGTGAGCATCGCCGCCAGTTTGACATTCCTGTCATCGGCATCACGGGCACCAATGGTAAGACCACAACCAAGGAACTGGTTTCCGCGGTCTTGGCCAAAAAATACCGTGTGCTCCACACCGAGGCCAACTACAACAACGATGTAGGCGTGCCGCGTACGCTGCTTCAGATCACGCCGGAACATGAAATAGCAGTCGTGGAGATGGGAGCCTCCCATCCGGGCGACATACAGCAGCTTGTGGATTATGTTGAGCCGACCTGTGGCATGATCACCAATGTAGGGCGTGCCCACTTGGAGGGCTTCGGATCTTTCGAGGGTGTAAAACGGACGAAAGGTGAACTCTATGATTTCATGCGGGCCCATGGCGCCCTCCTCTTTCTCAACGAGAGCGATGCCGATCTGATGGAGATGGCTGCCGAGCGCCAGTTTGACCGCGTCGTCACCTACGGCACGGATTCTACCGCTGACGTCCGTGGCACACTGATCTCCTGTGCCCCCTTCCTCCATTTCTCTTTCCAGGCCGCCGCGGCCCTCACACCGCAGCCATTGGAGGTGCGGTCTCAGCTCATCGGATCTTACAACATGAGCAATATGCTCGCCGCTATTGCCATTGGTCTCCATTTCGGCGTGTCGCCACAGGACGCAGCCCAGGCTCTGGAGGACTATCAGCCGAGCAACAACCGGTCACAGCTGACTGTGACCGACCGCAACCGCCTCATAGTGGATGCTTACAATGCCAATCCGTCGAGTATGGCGGCGGCTATAGAGAATTTCCGTCTCACCGAGGCTGACCACAAGATGGCAATCCTCGGTGATATGCGCGAGCTCGGCGAGGCCTCTTCCGAGGAACACCAGCGGGTTGTGGACCTTCTGGAGCGCGACGGTTTCCAAGAGGTGTGGCTCGTTGGCCCAGAGTTTGCAGCTACCAAGACTGCTTACCGCACCTTCCCCGATGTTGAGGCCGTGCGGCGTGCCATTGCCGAGGAGCAGCCATCGGGACGCACCATTCTCATCAAAGGCAGCAACGGCATCCGTCTCTTCGAGTTGCCTGCATTGCTGTAAAGGGTCAAGAGGCCGTGCCAACATCGTTAGCACAGCCTCTTGACTGTTTATACTTTATGACAACCAACTCAAATCGATCAAACAGAGAAAATTTCCATTAACAATCCCGAGGCTTGTTTAAGGGTTGTTGATAAATGTCGGCGCAGTTATTTCTTGCTTTTGGTCATCCTATTATGAAGAAAGCAAAAGTGCTTTGATCCCAAATATGGATATAGAAGAGATTATCAAGCGAGTAAGGACTGGTGATACAACTGCTCTGAAAAAACTTATCGAAACCTATTCTCCTATGTTGAGAAAGGTGTGTTTTAACATCACCCATGAGGACGAGGATGCATTGAATGACCTTGTCCAAGTGGCGTTTATCCGTGCTTACTATTCTCTTCATCAACTTAGAGATGCTTCAAAGTTTGGCGAATGGGTCTCTGCTATAGCAAAAAATGAGGCCTTGAAATTTCGGAAGTGCAAGCAGAAAAGAAGTGTCGTTCCATTTTCGTCTTTCTCGGACGAAGAATTGGATGTAGAAGGGAGTATTACGCCTGAGAATTACTTGGGAGAAAAGGAAATCATGGACATTGTCCGCCAATTACCTACAGGTTATAGCAAGGTCTTTCAGATGGCCGTGATCGAAGGATATTCCCATAAGGAAATAGCAGAAAGGATGGGAATCGAACCCCACAGTTCATCGTCGCAACTGGCAAGAGCCAAAGCAATGCTGAGGAAAATGATCAGCAAACGTATGCTGGCAGTCGTTACAATCATCTTCATTAGCATACCGATCTGTCGTGTTTTATGTAGAAAGGACAAGGCGAAGGAGAAAAATAATCATACGGCACAGGTTAAGAACGAAGATAAAGGACAAACAAGTCTGGGTAACAGGCAAGTGGAGGAAAAGCAGGCCACAAAGGATCAGATCACAAAGGATCAAAGCCAAAAGGATAAGGAAGTGGATGTGGTAATAAGCAACATCTATCCTCGTGTAGTCCAAGCAATAGTTGACACAATACCTGCAACTGATACGCTTCAGTCTCCAAGTACTTTGGACAACATTCGTATTGCGGGAATAATAGACGACAGCATCTTTAGTGATACGATGAGAATACGCTGGCACGAGTACGACAAACCGTTGATGACAGAGGAAACGGTACTTCCTAAAAAGCACCATTGGCAGTTGCTTGCTGCTGGTTCTTTGGGGTCTGCTTTAGCGCAAAACGCTTACAGAATGCTTACTGGCAATTCGGGAGGTGGTCTGCCAGACGTTGACGGGCCTGATGGTCCTGTGGCTCCCGACAAGTTCTCCACTTGGGACGAGTACTATCGTTATTTGCAGATCAAAGAGCACGAAGGCTTGTCGGAGGAGGAGAAAGCACTCATGGAAATAGCCTTCAACAATAAAAACAATATCAACAATAACATCAAGAACGATGGGAAAATCGTGGAGCATGAGCATCATGACAAACCGATTAGTTTTGGTATTTCGGTAACAAAGACATTGGGGAAAAAATGGAGTTTGATGTCTGGCCTGCAGTTTTCGCTCTTGAAGTCCAACTTCACGTTAGGAGAGGATGCTTATTATATCAAGCGAACCCAACATGTGCATTATTTGGGAATGCCTTTGCATGTGTCGTATAAGTGGCTTGATGTCAAGAATTGGACTATATATTCTTCGTTGGGCGGAAGTCTGCAAATACCAGTCTATGGTAAAACAGACGAAAAGTATGTTGTCGGACCTATCACGTCCTGTACAAATCACTGGCATTTCATACCTTCGCTGCAATGGAGTGTGAGTACTGGCATAGGAGTACAATACAAGCTTGCTACCAAGTGGAGCGTTTACATAGAACCTTCGCTCCACTGGTATGTGCCGAATGGTAGTTCCGTCCATACTATATGGACAGAACATCCGTTCACATTCACTGTCCCCTTCGGCCTAAGATTCACTTGGTAATGGTGTCCTCATGCAGTCTTTCTGTTTTTTGTTGTCTCTTACCTAATAGATGAACAAAAACTTTGGAAGACAATCATGTACAAAACAAGCGACTATTTACGCAATGGGGTGCTATACCTCAACAACATCATTCGCCCGCATCACAAGCGACTGAGCACTTTGATGATTTACTCTACCACCAAGTGTCAGTCGCGTTGCAAGCATTGCTCAATATGGCAGAAGCCAGAAGAGCATCTGTCCTTGAGAATGATAAAGATGATCATGGCGAGCCAGTGTGTCACAAAGAATACTGTTGTAGGTTTGGAGGGTGGAGAATTCTTGCTTCATCCTGAGGCTAATGCCATCATGGAGTGGTTCAAGGACAACCATCCCAACTATACGCTATTGTCGAATTGTCTCGCACCTCAAAAGGTAATAGAGGCAGTGAGACTGTATCATCCGAGCCATCTGTACGTCTCGCTCGATGGCAACAAGGAAACATACAAAGCCATGAGGGGTTGTAATGGCCATGACAAGGTGTTGGAAGTGATAGAGACTCTAAAGGACGAGGTTCCAGTCTCTCTGATGTTTTGCCTCTCGCCATGGAATACTTTTGAGGACATGGACTATGTGATAGGTCTCGCCAAGAGATACGATGTGGATGTGCGCATAGGCATCTATGGCACAATGGATTTTTTTGACACCACTGCCGACTTGCTTTCTGCCGATATGGCCCATTACATTCAGAATATCCCCAAGAGCATTCATGGCACAGAAGAAAATTTTGACTTTGTGGCATTGTATAAGGAATGAAGAAATGGTCGTCTGCGTTTACGTTGCCAAAGCATATTTAGCGAATTGGTCATTCATTCCAACGGTGATGTGCCGTTGTGCCAGAATCTGGGCGTAATGTTAGGTAACGTCTATGAGCATTCATTGGACGATATTTTCAATTCGAGAGAAGCTACCAAGGTGCAGTGCCAGTATTCAAGAGAATGCAATGGTTGCTGGATCAACTTCCATCGCAAGTATGACATTATCCTGCTGCGTAATCTTGAAAAGGTTTTTCCTAAGAGCATCATCGAAGTTTTCTATGGTAAATACCAATGGACCTGTCTCTTATACACATCTCCGAGCCC
>OJQI01001462.1_pt1 | contig 10273 bp, 3 predicted proteins | sample 1598711 | NCBI WGS metagenome assembly OJQI01 (sample SAMN03922505, study PRJEB24848) | human gut metagenome | isolation source: stool sample | host: Homo sapiens | place: Germany | collected 2011-11 | reverse complement strand
GATCTACACACTGCATATCGTCGGCAGCGTCAGATGTGTATAAGAGACAGGGCTAGAAACACTGATTTATTTTGATTAGCAGCTTCGGCTTGAGCCTGAGCGGCTCTAGCTTTCCTCAACTCGACTTGCAATTGATGGTTGAGTTCTTCCAATTCTTCTATTGTTTTCATAGCAGCCCAATGTACCCCTTCCCTGCTCCCTGAGGATGGCATTAATATATAAAAAAGCGTGGGAACTGTTTTAATGTCTTATCTGTGTTAGAGGTATCCCCATACCCACGGAACAAATAAAAACAACAGTCCCACGCCGTTATGCATATTTCCTTTTAGAAGGAAGTATAAACACACGACGTGAGCGTTCTGTTGTATCCACTTTGTTCCGCTTCGAAAATTGGGGATTTTCTAACACAAAGTAATATCAAAAACGCTCTATTTACATTAATATATCAAACACGAACTCTCTTTGTCGCTTTGAATGACTACAAATATAGATATATTATTCTGAAAAAGGGACTATTATTATCAAACTTTTAGAAAAACAATGATAGCCTGTTGAGAAATGGCTGAAATCTTTTTATCACAAAATATGATTTACGAATGATTCGGAATGTCATTTCTATTTAGTGAAGACCGGCTTGCCAATGCCGTATGATTTCGCTTGACTTCCTTTGTGCAGTTGATTTATTGCTGCTATCGCATAGAAGGCTTGTTGGTGTTAACTTACCATTAAGGAAAATTACGCAAACATATAAATGTGGAAAAGAAATCAGCTACAAAAGTCCGTGGCTAGTATCGGAGCAATGCCGGCTCTCGACTTTTCCTATACGTGGTTTGTCATACAATGACAAATCCACAAAACCAACTGTATTTTTCATCCACAAGCGGAAATATGTTTCCTCCTTTCATTAACTGCCAAAACGTCCTGTTAATGGGGGTTCCGGTGGTGAATGAACATGCCGTGTTGTCTTTTCAGCCTCCTTTCATTTTAAAACATCTTTCGGTGAAAAAAATGCTGAAGGCAGATTTGAAAACGGCTTGGGAAGTGTGACTGAAATGGGAGTGAAGGGATACCCTTTCATTATTAGCCGGCGGTTGTCCGCACGTTTTGATTAAAATGTAAGGATGAACGGAAAAGAAGGAATGACCAATTTGATGAAAGGTAATCCCATCTGCCCTTACATAAAAACATACCGGGCTTTTTTCAAAAGGTGGTGAAGTTTGTAAGAAACTTCCCGATCTTTTTAAAAGACATCAAGGTCTTTTTGACACATACAGTGGCACAAGCCTGTCCTATATATGTGTAAGCCCACACGTATATATGCATCGGGCTACACGGACGTACGCATAAGCCTACACATATATATGTCATTGTGTCAGATTCCGTCATATCCTGTACCGGAATTTGATTTGTTTGCCTCCTCTTCTAGACAAACGCTTTTTTATGTTGTATATTTGTAATTCGCCCAATCTCAAAAAGTGCCTCATGAATGTATTCATCACTCTCAAAACAATCTTCCCCGGAAGCATATTGAAAGAAAGCCGGGAAGATATCTTCGAAAAACATTGAAGAGGCAGTAGAATCAGAATCCTCGAAAGATGCTGTCAAGAAGACGACGCCATGCTCCCTGATACAGGAAGTAACCGCTTTTCTCACCTCCCGCTGCCGCTTCCGGCTCAATGTGCTGACCGAGGTAGCGAGTGTGAATGCTGGTTCCTTTCATCCTGATTGAGACAAGAGCATACTTGCGTCACTCCATTTTTCCGCTATGTAATGGTAGGGAAAAGTGATGAAGTCAGGAGGATATACCCATGCCGGGTGAACAATAAAAAGGTCGGTCTCCCATTAGGAAAACCGACCTTCTATTTAAAGTCTTAATGAATCGTATTATTCTACTTCACTATAGTCAAGTACATTTTTGCGATTTGCCAAGATGCGATCGTATTCTTCTTTCGAACCAACAACAATCTTTTCAAATTCACGCTGTCCGGTACCAGCAGGGATCAAGTGACCGCAAATCACATTTTCCTTCATACCTTCCAATCTATCTACTTTACCATTAATAGCAGCTTCATTCAGAACCTTGGTTGTTTCCTGGAATGATGCAGCAGACATGAAGCTTGAAGTTCCCAAAGCAGCGCGAGTAATACCTTGCAGAATCTGAGTAGATGTTGCAGGAATAGCATCACGCACTTCAACGGGTTTCAAGTCACGACGCTTCAACATACTGTTCTCATCACGCAACTTACGGGCTGTTACAATCTGACCCGGTTGCAAGTTCTGAGAATCTCCGGCATCAACAACCACCTTCTTACCCCAAATACGGTCATTTTCTTCCATGAAGTCTTGCTTATCTACCACTTGCTGTTCCAAGAAGCGGGTATCACCCGGTTCATCAATTTCAACTTTACGCATCATTTGACGAACGATAATCTCAAAGTGCTTATCATTAATCTTCACACCTTGCAGACGGTAAACATCCTGTACCTCGTTTACGATATATTCCTGTACAGCCGTAGGACCTTTAATGGCCAAGATGTCGGCAGGAGTAATCGCACCATCAGACAGCGGAGTTCCGGCGCGTACATAGTCGTTCTCCTGAACAAGAATCTGCTTAGAAAGATTAACCAAGTACTTCTTCACTTCACCAGTCTTAGATGTTACAATAATCTCACGGTTACCACGTTTAATCTTACCCATGGTAACTTCACCATCGATTTCAGAAACCACAGCAGGGTTGGACGGGTTACGTGCCTCAAACAATTCTGTAACACGAGGCAAACCACCGGTGATATCACCAGCTTTACCAACAGCGCGCGGAATCTTCACAAGGATGTCACCGGCCTTTACCGATTGATTGTTTTCAATAACAACGTGTCCACCCACAGGGAAGTTATAAGTACGTATCAAGTTACCATCTTCTGTCGTAATATGAGCAGAAGGTACTTTTGTCTTATCCTTAGATTCGATAATGATGATTTCACGCAAACCGGTAGCTTCATCCGATTCTACCTTATAAGTTACGTTCTCAACCATACTCTCGAATTCAATCTTACCGGTTGCTTCAGTAATAATAACAGCGTTGAACGGGTCCCATTTAGCAATCAGTTTACCCTTCTCAACCACATCACCGTCAGCAGCATACAATTTAGAACCGTAAGGAACATTATGAGTTGATAAAATGATACCGGTATTTACATCAATAAAGCGAACCTCGGCCAAACGACCTACTACCACTTTCACAGCTTCACCGGTAGTTTCATCTACTGTATCAACAGTACGAAGTTCCTCAAATTCCAGACGAGCATTGTTTTTGGCAACAATACTTGCATTGGCAGCCATGTTACCGGCAATACCACCGGCATGGAAAGTACGCAACGTCAACTGAGTACCCGGCTCACCGATAGACTGTGCAGCAATGACACCGACAGCTTCTCCCTTTTGAACCATACGGCTGGAAGCAAGGTTACGTCCGTAACACTTGGCACATACGCCTTTCTTCGATTCGCAAGTCAATACAGAACGGATTTCTACACTTTCAATCGGAGAATCTTCAATTTCCTGTGCGATATCCTCAGTAATTTCTTCACCTCCGGCAACAATCAACTTACCGGTGGTAGGATGAATAATATCATGTACAGAAACACGTCCGAGGATACGTTCATACAGAGTGGCAATAACTTCATCGTTATTTTTCAAAGCAGTACAAACCAAACCGCGCAGTGTTCCACAGTCTTCTTCATTAATAATCACATCATGCGATACGTCTACAAGACGACGAGTCAAGTATCCGGCATCGGCAGTCTTCAAAGCAGTATCCGCCAAACCTTTACGAGCACCGTGGGTAGAGATAAAGTACTCCAATACCGACAAACCTTCCTTAAAGTTTGAAAGAATCGGGTTTTCAATAATCTGAGCACCTTCAGCACCGGCCTTTTGCGGCTTAGCCATCAAACCACGCATACCTGACAACTGACGAATCTGTTCCTTAGAACCACGAGCACCGGAATCAAGCATCATAAATACTGAGTTGAAACCTTGGTCATCATTTTTAATAGTCTTATAAAGGATGTCAGACAAATCGCTGTTGACATGAGTCCATGTATCAATAACCTGGTTGTAACGTTCATTATCAGTGATGAAACCCATATTATAGTTCATCATGATTTGCTCAACTTCTTCGTTACCGCGTTTTACCAGTTCTTCTTTTTCCTTCGGAATAATAATATCACCCAAGTTGAATGACAAACCACCCTTGAACGCCATGTGGTAACCTAAGTTCTTAATACCGTCCAAGAATTCACAAGCACGAGCAACACCCACAGCCTTAATAACATCACTAATGATGTCGCGCAAAGACTTTTTAGAAATAATGGTATTCAGATAACCTACTTCAGCCGGAACGATTTCATTTACAATCACACGACCTACAGAAGTTTCTTTCATCATCACATCTACAATGTTGCCATCCTTATCCAGGTCTTTTACAACAACATTGATGATAGCATGAATATCTACTTTTCCTTCATTATAAGCAATCAAAGCTTCTTCCGGTCCATAGAATGTCAGTCCCTCACCCTTCGCACCTTTTCTCAGTTTTGTAATATAATACAAACCAAGTACCATATCCTGTGCGGGTACAGTAATAGGTGCGCCGTTAGCCGGATTCAAAATATTATGTGCCTGAAGCATCAACATCTGAGCTTCCAATATAGCCTCATTACTCAAAGGCAAGTGAACAGCCATTTGGTCACCGTCAAAGTCGGCATTGAACGCAGTACATGCCAATGGGTGTAATTGGATAGCCTTACCTTCAATCATATGGGGTTGGAATGCCTGAATACCCAAACGGTGCAATGTCGGCGCACGGTTGAGTAATACCGGATGTCCTTTCATGACATGCTCCAAGATATCCCAAATAACAGGTTCTTTGCGGTCTACTATCTTCTTGGCAGACTTAACAGTCTTCACAATACCGCGTTCTATCAATTTACGGATAATAAACGGCTTGTAAAGTTCGGCAGCCATCAATTTAGGAATACCGCATTCTCCCATTTTCAATTCAGGACCAACGACAATTACCGAACGGGCTGAGTAGTCAACACGCTTACCCAACAGGTTCTGACGGAAACGTCCTTGCTTACCTTTCAAACTATCGGAAAGAGACTTTAACGGACGATTAGCCTCGGTTTTCACTGCGCTAGACTTGCGAGAGTTGTCGAGCAAAGAATCCACAGCCTCCTGCAACATACGTTTTTCATTTCGAAGAATAACCTCAGGAGCCTTGATCTCCATCAATCGTTTCAAACGATTGTTACGGATAATTACCCGACGGTACAAATCGTTCAAATCGGAAGTAGCGAAACGACCGCCATCGAGAGGAACCAATGGACGCAATTCGGGAGGGATAACCGGTATGACTTTCAAAATCATCCATTCGGGCCGGTTCCTACCCTTAGAAGCCCGGAACGACTCAACGACTTGGAGCCGTTTCAAAGCCTCGGTTTTGCGTTGCTGAGAGCCATCGGTGCTGGCACGATGACGCAAATCGTAAGACAGCTCATCGAGATCCAAACGAGAAAGCAGATCGTAGATAGCTTCTGCTCCCATCTTAGCGATAAACTTATTCGGATCGGTATCTTCGAGCATCTGATTTTCACGAGGAAGTGAATCCATGATGTTCAAATATTCCTCTTCGGAAAGCAAATCGTAAGTAGCCAAGTCCGATTGAGGTCCCGGCTGTATGACAATATAACGCTCGTAATAGATAACAGCGTCCAATTTCTTGCTGGGCAATCCCAACAAATACCCAATCTTATTGGGTAACGAACGGAAATACCAGATATGAGCTACCGGAACAACAAGCTGTATATGCCCCATGCGTTCGCGGCGCACCTTTTTCTCTGTTACTTCCACACCACATCGGTCGCACACGATACCCTTGTAGCGAATACGTTTATATTTTCCGCAATGACACTCGTAATCTTTTACAGGTCCGAATATACGTTCGCAGAAAAGACCGTCCCGCTCGGGTTTATAGGTACGGTAATTGATGGTTTCGGGTTTCAAGACCTCACCGCTCGAATTTTCCAGAATCTCTTCGGGCGAAGCCAAACCGATCGAAATCTTCGAAAAGTTACTCTTTATTTTGTTATCTTTTCTAAAAGCCATATGTTTTTAATGTATAAAGAGTTATTGGCCGACTGTCACATTTCTGCGACAGTCTGGCCATTGGATTTTATTTATTCTAAGTTGACGCTAAGACCAAGACCTCTCAATTCATGCAATAACACATTCAGAGACTCGGGAATACCGGGTGTCGGCATGGGTTCGCCCTTAACGATTGCCTCATAAGCTTTCGAACGTCCAACCACGTCGTCCGACTTGATCGTCAGGATTTCCTGCAAAACATGAGAAGCACCGAAGGCTTCGAGAGCCCAAACCTCCATTTCTCCGAAACGCTGACCACCGAACTGTGCTTTACCACCCAAAGGCTGTTGCGTAATCAAAGAGTACGGACCGATGGAACGGGCATGCATCTTGTCTTCAACCATGTGACCCAGTTTCAGCATATAGATTACCCCCACCGTAGCCGGCTGGTCGAAACGCTCGCCTGTGCCACCGTCATACAAATAGGTCTTACCATAACGAGGAAGCCCGGCTTTATCGGTCCAAGTATTCAAATCATCAAGGCTCGCCCCGTCGAAAATCGGAGTCGCAAATTTTTCTCCCAACTCGGCTCCAGCCCAACCTAAAACGGTCTCGAAAATCTGTCCCAAGTTCATACGAGAAGGCACACCCAACGGGTTCAAAACGATATCGACCGGAGTTCCGTCAGCCAAGAAAGGCATGTCTTCCTGACGAACGATACGCGAAACGATACCCTTGTTACCGTGACGTCCGGCCATCTTATCGCCCACGCTTATCTTACGCTTCTTGGCAATATACACTTTGGCCATTTGCACGATACCAGAAGGAAGTTCATCTCCGATAGAAATATCGAATTTCTTACGACGCAACTCGGCATCATATTCTTTATACTTCTTCAAATAATTGATGATGGTAGCGCGTATCAATTCGTTCTTAGCGGCATCGGTCGTCCACTTGCTTACCTGTACCGTCGTATAATCGATTTTATTCAGAACAGCCTGAGTGAATTTCGTTCCCTTCGACACGACATCGGTTCCCATGAAATCTTTCACACCCTGAGAAACCTTGCCTTCAGTCAAAGTCATCAGTTTCTTAACCAGAATACGCTTCAAGTCTGCAACCTTTGATTCAAACTCATCGTCAATCTTAGGCAACAATGCTTTATCCGCCAGTTTAGAGCTACGGTTCTTGATTACACGTGAGAAAAGTTTCTTATCAATAACAACACCTTTCAAAGAAGGAGAAGCTTTCAAAGAAGCATCTTTCACATCACCAGCCTTATCGCCGAAAATTGCACGAAGCAATTTTTCCTCTGGAGAAGGATCAGATTCACCCTTCGGAGTAATCTTACCAATTAAAATATCACCCGGTTCAATACGAGCACCCACACGGACAATACCTCTTTCATCCAAATCCTTAGTCGCTTCTTCGCTGACATTCGGGATATCGGAAGTCAACTCTTCCATACCACGTTTCGTTTCACGAACCTCCAAAATGTATTCGTCAACGTGAACTGAAGTAAAGAAGTCTTCACGGACCATACGTTCGTTCAAAACGATAGCATCCTCATAGTTGTAACCCTTCCACGGCATATATGCCACTTTCACGTTACGTCCCAAGGCCAACTCACCATTCTGAGTAGAATAACCTTCCGTCAGGATATCACCTGCCTTCACACGCTGACCACGATGACAGATCGGACGCAGATCGACAGTCGTACTTTGGTTAGTCTTACGCCACTTCGGAATATTGTATGTCTTAACCGCATCTTCGAAACTTACGAATTCTTCATCTTCCGAGCGGTCATATTTGATCTTGATACAAGTTGCATCCACAAATACAACTTCTCCCTCACGTTCAGCCATGATCTGGGTACGTGAATCACGAGCAACCTGCGCTTCGATACCTGTACCAACGATTGGAGCATCCGTACGCAGCAAAGGAACAGCCTGGCGCATCATGTTAGATCCCATCAATGCACGGTTAGCATCGTCATGTTCCAAGAACGGAATCAAAGAAGCCGCAATAGAAGCAATCTGCTGTGGAGCAACGTCCATCAAATCGATCTCCGTAGGAGGCACAACCGGGAAATCAGCTTCAAAACGAGCTTTCACTCTATCACGAACAAACTTGCCGTTATCATCCAATGGAGCATTCCCTTGGGCAATCGTCAATTCTTCTTCTTCTTCTGCAGTGTAATATTGTAAACCTTCCTCAGAAAAGTCCACCTTACCATCAACAACCTTACGGTACGGAGTAGAGATAAAACCAAGATCGTTAATCTTAGCATATACACACAAAGAAGAGATCAAACCGATGTTCGGTCCCTCAGGAGTTTCAATTGGACAAAGACGACCATAATGCGTATAGTGTACGTCACGAACCTCAAATCCAGCACGTTCACGAGACAGACCACCCGGTCCCAATGCAGACAAACGACGTTTATGCGTAATTTCAGCCAGTGGATTTGTCTGGTCCATAAACTGAGACAAAGCATTCGTTCCGAAGAATGAGTTAACGACAGAAGAAATAGTCTTCGCGTTAATCAAATCAATCGGAGTAAACACTTCATTATCGCGTACATTCATACGTTCACGAATCGTACGAGACATACGAGCCAAACCAATACCGAACTGGTTGTACAGCTGTTCGCCCACTGTACGCACACGACGGTTGCTCAAATGGTCGATATCATCAACGATCGCTTTCGAGTTGATCAACTCAATCAGATACTTGATGATCTCGATTATATCTTCTTTTGTCAAAACCTTAATATCATCGCTGGTAGTAAGGTTCAACTTCTTATTAATTCTGTAACGGCCAACTTCACCTAAATCATAACGCTTTTCAGAGAAGAACAGGTTCTGAATAACTTCACGGGCACTTGCTTCATCTGCAGGTTCTGCATTTCGCAACTGACGATAAATATACAGGACAGCTTCCTTTTCAGAGTTACTAGGGTCTTTCTGAAGCGTATTATAGATGATAGCATAATCTGAAAGATTCTGGTCCTCACGATGTAATAGAATGTTTTGCGTGCCAGATTCCAGAATAGCCTCAATATTGTCGCTATCGAGAACCGACTCACGGTCGATGATAACGTCATTACGTTCAATAGAAACAACCTCACCGGTATCTTCATCTACGAAATCTTCCACCCAAGTCTTCAAAACACGAGCAGCCAGTTTACGACCGATCAGCTTCTTCAGGTTAGCTTTCGAAACTTTTACTTCTTCAGCCAGATTAAAGATCTCGAGAATGTCTTTATCGCTTTCAAAACCAATAGCTCTTAAAAGGGTTGTTACAGGTAATTTCTTTTTACGGTCGATGTAAGCATACATCACATTGTTGATGTCAGTTGCAAACTCGATCCAGGAACCTTTAAAAGGAATGATACGCGCTGAATACAACTTCGTACCATTGGCATGTGTACTTTGTCCAAAGAATACACCCGGTGAACGGTGCAATTGTGAAACCACAACACGCTCCGCACCATTTATCACGAAAGTGCCCCTTTCCGTCATATACGGAATCGGGCCCAGATATACGTCCTGTATCACTGTATCGAAATCCTCGTGATCAGGGTCTGTACAATACAGTTTTAACTTCGCTTTTAAAGGCACACTATAGGTTAACCCGCGAGCAATACATTCGTCAATCGTATAGCGAGGCGGATCTATATAGTAATCTAAGAACTCCAACACAAAATTGTTACGCGTATCTGCTATCGGAAAATTCTCGGCAAATACCTTATACAATCCCTCCTTCTTTCTCTTTTCAGGAGGAGTGTCAAGTTGAAGAAAGTCTTGGAACGACTTCAATTGAACTTCGAGAAAGTCCGGATACGGGAACTGATTCTTTATCGAAGCAAAATTAACTCTTTGGTTTTCAGCTGTTGAAGACATCTAGTAAGGAATTTATTGAACTTATTGAAATTATAGACACAAAAAGGTTAAGAATCTCCTTTAAGGGAGACTCTTAACCAAATCACCTGATTACCAGGTTATAAATACTATTTAAGCTCAACTTCAGCTCCAGCTTCTTCCAACTGTTTCTTCAATGCTTCAGCATCAGCTTTAGCGATTCCTTCTTTGATAGCGCTAGGAGCACCGTCTACCATGTCTTT
>OJQI01001446.1_pt1 | contig 10358 bp, 9 predicted proteins | sample 1598711 | NCBI WGS metagenome assembly OJQI01 (sample SAMN03922505, study PRJEB24848) | human gut metagenome | isolation source: stool sample | host: Homo sapiens | place: Germany | collected 2011-11 | reverse complement strand
ATCCGCCTGAATGCCGGCACCGCCGGACGAATCCGATCCTGCGATACTCAATACCGGTGGCAATGTGCTGGTCATAATGTTCTCTTCCTGACTCCTTCAATAGCGTTCGTTATGCAAACTGGCGGATTCGTATGAGACTCACCTCACAAATCCGCCAGTCTACGCCGTGTGTTCGTCAAAGTGCGTCACGAACACACGTGCATATTCATATGCTCGCTCTCACTGGTACAGTGTAGAGCCGCCTTCGCGGAATTTCTCGCTCATGGCTTGCATTCCGGCCGCGATCGTCTGCGCGTCGGCGACAAGCTTCTCCTGTGCATCGGCGTCGCCGAACTTTTTGCGGATGTTCTGCGAAATCGCCATGGAGCAGAACTTCGGACCGCACATCGAACAGAAATGCGCCATCTTCGCCGGCTCAGCGGGCAGCGTGTCGTCATGGAACGCGATCGCGGTGTCCGGATCGTAGCTCAGGTTGAACTGGTCGAGCCAACGGAATTCGAAACGAGCCTTGCTCATCGCATTGTCGCGGTCTATCGCATGTGGATGGTGCTTGGCGATATCCGCCGCATGGCAGGCGATCTTGTATGCGATCACGCCTTGCTTGACGTCGTCCTTGTTTGGCAACCCAAGATGTTCCTTCGGCGTCACGTAGCACAGCATGGCGGTACCATAGCGGGCGATTTCCACGCCGCCGATCGCCGACGTGATGTGGTCGTAGCCGGGAGCGGTGTCAGTGGTAAGCGGTCCAAGCGTGTAGAACGGCGCGTCCTTGCAGATCGCCTTCTCCATTTCGATGTTCATGCGGACGGTGTCGAACGGAATGTGACCCGGCCCCTCGATCATCACCTGCACGTCATGCTTCCATGCGCGCTGGGTAAGCTCGCCAAGCGTCATAAGTTCCGCGAACTGCGCCGCGTCGTTGGCGTCGGCCAGCGAGCCCGGACGTAGACCGTCGCCAAGCGAGAACGCCACATCGTACTTGGCGAAGATCTCACACAATTCATCGAAATGCGTGTACAGGAAGCTTTCCTGATGATGCTGCAAACACCATTCGGCCATAATGGAACCGCCACGGGAAACGATGCCCGTCATGCGGTTGGCGGTCAGCGGCACGAAACGCAGCAGCACGCCCGCATGGATGGTCATGTAGTCCACGCCCTGCTCGCACTGCTCGATCACGGTGTCGCGGAACAGTTCCCAGCTCAGCTTGGAAGCATCATCCTCCACCTTTTCGAGCGCCTGATACATCGGCACGGTGCCAATCGGCACGGGGGAGTTGCGCAGGATCCACTCGCGGGTGGTGTGGATGTCGTTGCCGGTGGACAGGTCCATCACGGTGTCGGCGCCCCACTTGGTGGCCCACGTGAGCTTCTCCACCTCCTCGTCGATGGAGGAGGTCACGGCGGAATTGCCCATGTTGGCGTTGAGCTTGGTGAGGAACCTGGAGCCGATGATCATCGGCTCGGCTTCGGGGTGGTTGATGTTGCATGGCATGACCGCGCGGCCCGCGGCGAGTTCGGAACGTACGAGCTCCACGTCGCAATGCTCGCGTTCGGCCACATAACGCATTTCCGGGGTGATGATGTTGTGGCGTGCATACCACATTTGCGTGACCGGATGATCCTTGGCACGCATCGGCTTGTGCTGACGGCCGCGCCATTCCTTGGAAGCCTTGCCGCGCTTGATGGCGCGCTTGCCGTCGTCTTCGAGGTTGCGGCGGCGGCCATCATATTCCTCCACGTCGCCACGGTCGCGGATCCAGTCGAGGCGCAGGGGAGCGAGGCCTTCCTTCGGATCGCACTTTGGACCTTCGGTGTTGTAGTCCTTGAACGGCGCGTTCGGGCCGACGCCGGGGGTGTCGGACAGCTTGATCTCGGTGTACGGCACTTGCAGATCGTACGAACCATGCTCGTTCTCGAAATGCACCGGCGTGGTCTTACGGATATGCGCTTTGTCACGCTGCTTGGAATCGCGCGCCGCGATGTCGACACGCTGTTGCTTGGCCAGCTTGGAAGCGGCCTTCGCCTCCTTGGCGTTGGTGAACTTCTTCTCACCTGTCTCGGCAGGCTTCTCGGTCTCTTCCACGGCGGCTTTCACACGCGGCGCGTAACCATGCTTCTTATCGCCACGTACCGCCTTCCAACGCGTCACCATTTCACGGGTGGCGTTTTCCGGATCATCCGCGCCTGCGATCGCGGACACCACGAACCAGCCTGCCGCCTTCGAACGCGCCAGCATCTCCATATCGTCGGCCTTGACACCGCCGCCGACCACTACGGGGAATTCGCTTGCCGTGCAGATCGTGTTGATCTGCTCCTCGTCAAGCGTGTGGCCGGAACCATCGTTGCCACCCACGGACGCTTCCGGCTTGGTGGTGGACACATGCAGTGGACCGGCGCCGATGTAGTCGATGCAGCCGTTCGGCAGCTCGTTGATGAGCTTCACCAGGCTTTCCGTTTCGGCGGACAGTCCGACAATGGCGTCCTCACCAAGCAGTGCGCGGGCTTCGCGCGGCTCCATATCGGTCTGGCCGATATGCACGCCATCCACCTTGATTCCCTTGTTGCGGGCCTGCCATACCACGTCCGCGCGATCGTCGATGACGAACGCCACGGAATCGGACTTGCCGTTGTCTTCGATGATCTGCGCGATGTCGCGGGCCATCTCGGTGATGTCCTTCGCGTCGGCGTCCTTGGCGCGAAGCTGGATGAACGTGGCTCCGCCACGCAGTGCGTCATCGACTACGTCGGTGATCGGACGGCCTTTGCAATCCTGCGGGCCGACCACGAAGTACGCGCTCATGTCGAAACAGTCTCGCATGGAGGCGTATGGATAATTGCTCATTGTGTTCCCCTTTGTTTTTGGTAAGTGCTCCGGAAGCTTGATGATGCTGTATATATTTCGTATATACGAATGATGGATATGCGAGCTATACCGAGATGTTGTCGGATATGCGATATCAGGCGGTTTCCATGATTTCGGACGAAGCCACCTGATCTGCGGTGACGTTCCACAACGCGTCGAGTAGCGCCACTTGGAATGAGCCGGGCCCCTGTGATGTGGACTCGGCGATTTCGGACGCGCGGTTGTACAGCAGTGATGCCGCGATGGCCGCGACGAGCGGCTCGGCCACGGCAAGATACGTCGCGGTCACGCCGCCGAGCGAACAGCCGGCGCCGGTGATCTTCGTCATCATCGCACTGCCGCCGGGCAGACGGAAAGTACGATCGCCATCGGTCACCAGATCGACGGCGCCGGACACCGCGACCGCGCCTGCTCCAACGGGGGAGCGCTTCGCCAGATGGCGGGCGAGACGCTTGGCCGCGTCGACCGCGGCATCGACCTCATCGACGGCTTCCACGCCGGCGGGACGGGTCGCGGGCTCGGTGCTGTCGGCGTCGGCGAGTCCCCACATCGCGTCGAGCGCGATGATCTCGCTGGCGTTGCCGCGCACGATGGTCGGCGGAACGTCACGGAACGATTCGAGAATGGCGGTGCGTGTCTCGCCGATGCCGGCCGCGACCGGATCGAGCACCCAGGTTTTGCCGTTCTCATGCAGCTTGCGCGCGATCTCAGACAACGCATCCTTGAAGAACGGCAGCAACGTACCCACATTGATGTAATTGGATCCCGCGATTTCTGCAGTGGCGATCACGTCGTCCGGCAGATAGCTCATGGCCGCGGTGCCGCCTGCGGCGAGCTGCGCGTTGGCCACCAGATTGATGGTTACGAAATTGGTGAACGACTGCGCCAGCGGCGTCTGCTCGCGTACGTCCGTGACGGCTTGTTTGATGGCGGCACGCAATGCGCCGAGTGCGTCATTGGCGGATGAGTCATCGCTCATGATCTGCTCCCTACGTTGGTCCTAACCAACAGGTTCAAAGGGTCAGGCGTTCATGCCTATCTCAGCTTGATGGACTTGGCCATCAAGCACCCCCGCATGTTTACAACAGTGCTTAATCTATCTGCGTCCCTTGACAGGCGCGATTCCGTAGGTGATTTTGGGCTTCCGTAGGTGGTTGCTGCCGGATAAGCATCGGCGAGATGCCTGGGATTAGGCGTTTGCTCGTGTCCGGATTCGAAGCTGACCGCCTACGGAACGCAAAAATCACCTACGGAACGCAGTCAGTCGCTTTGCGTCGTGTCGATGACGTTGCTGCAGTATGCCGTCCTGCCGGCAGTCACGTCGGCGTAGAAGCGCTGTTTTTCATCGATGTAGGCGATGGCTTTACGCAGTTCCTCCAGTTGCGTCTCCAGATGCTCGCGTTTTTCGGCAAGGATTTCCTGACGTTCCGGTATCGATGACTCACCTTCAAGACAGAGTTGTGTGTAGTGCCGCATCTCCTTGATGCCCAGACCGCAGCGTTTGAGGCATGTCAGGCCGTTGATCCATGCGATGCATCGCTCGTCGAAGACGCGTCGGTTGTTCTGGTCTCGTTTGAGACCGGGCACGAGTCCTGAATTGCAATAGAACTTCAATGCTTCGTAATTCATGCCGGTTAGTTTGCAGGCCTGCTTCATCGTATAGGTTTTCATGTTCTTATGGAGTGGCACTGCCGTGATTGCCATACGTGGCTCCTTTCGGACGCTGCGCGGCAGGACGTTCGGCGGGTGCCGCCGGATGGGGTCGGGCTTGAGGCGCATTGTTCTTTTTGTTTGTACCTATCATGTCACATTTCCGGTTATTAATACCGGTAGATAGTACCGGCGTGCCGTAATTTGACCGGTAGCAGCTACCGGATTTTATCGTGGGGGTCAGAACGGCATACATGCCGGCACTGAATACCGACGAATTTATGGAAGGAAAAACAGTGGAATACGTGAAACTTGCCAACGGTATTGAGATTCCGAAGATCGGATACGGCGTCTTCCAGATCAGCAAGGACGATGCTCCTCGCTGCGTGCGCGAGGCCATCGAGACCGGGTACCGCCATATCGACACCGCACAGTCGTACTTCAACGAGGCCGAAGTCGGCCAAGGAATCAAGGATTCCGGTATCGATCGTAAGGATCTGTTCCTCACTACCAAGATCTGGATCAGCAATTACGGCTATGAGAACACGCTGAGGTCCGTCGATGTGTCCTTGAAGAAGCTTGGCACCGACTATCTCGATCTGGTGTTACTGCACCAGCCGTTTTCCGATACCTACGGCGCGTGGCGTGCACTCGAAAAGCTCTACAAGGACGGCGTGATCCGCGCCATCGGCGTGAGCAACTTCTATCCGGACCGTCTGGCCGACATGGTCGCCTTCAATGAGATCGCTCCGATGGTCAACCAGGTCGAGACCAACCCGTTTAACCAGCAGATCGAAGCCCGCGAGAACATGGTCAAGCGTGGTGTGGCTCAGGAAGCATGGGCTCCGTTCGGGGAGGGCATGCAGAACATGTTCTCCAATCCCACCCTGGCCAGGATCGGCGAGGCGCATGGCAAGTCCGTCGCGCAGGTGATCCTGCGTTGGCTCACCCAGCGCGACATCGTCGCTCTGCCCAAGTCCACGCACAAGGAGCGCATGGAAGAAAACCTGAACATTTTCGATTTCCGGCTCTCCGACAGCGAGATGGCAACCATCGCGGGCTTTGACACCAAGACCAGCATGTTCTTTCGCCACGACACCCCTGAGGCGGTCGACCGCTTCGTCGGTTACGTCAAGGAACGTGCCGGCCGCGAATGATTCCGGTCCATGACATGGTCGGTGCCGGCAGCACTGTGTATCTGGGCTTCCCGATTTGGTGGATGGCACCTGTTTGGCTGGTGAACGATTCCGTCAAATCCAACGATTTCGCAGGTAAGACGATCATTCCGTTCTGCACTTCCGCCAGCTCCGATATCGGCAACAGTGCATCCACGCTCCAGAAAATGGCAGGCAGTGGTACATGGCTTACCGGGCACCGTTTCTCAGAATCTGTTTCCGAGAAGGACGTGACCGATTGGCTGATTTAGTCCAAAAACGGTATCGCCGAATAGCGAAGACATGGGGCGACCATTGTACGTTCGGCTGCAGCATTTCGTGTGCTGAATAGCAGGTCGCCTCTTCCACGCTCTTTTGAGTATCCCATCCGAATGTTTAAGCCGGCGTGGAAGTAGTAAGTGGTATGTGTGCTGTCCTGCCTTGCAGGAAGACATGGCGGGCATTTTCATTATGATGAAACGTCATCAAATATCGGATTATTTCCGATAATCATTCCACGAGATGGGCTTCCCCGTATTATTTCCTGAGACGTTTGTGACGCCCCTATGTATTTGCGTGCGGGGATAGAATTGTTGACGGAAGAGAACCGTGAAAGGAATGTGCGTTGGCGAGAAATGACGGGAGTCGAAGGAGGCGGGGCGGTCTTTGCGATAGGTTGTTCGGCGATCTCAGTGCAAAAAAGTTGTGTAAGGTGTTGTTTGGCGCTGTTGCGGCAATTGTCACTGTTGCAGTTGTCCTGTTTGTGTGGAACGGTGTCGTTAAACCTGTTTTTGACAATGCAAGGACCGAATCTACCATCAGTGTGGAAAGCCAGTTGCAGGCGGCTGTGAATATCGACGATCTATCGACCGCGAAATTCCATTATGGCGGTGTTGCTGTAAAGAAAGACAATGCTGGTAAGGACAAGTGGCATGTTGCATATGAGGCGACGGTGACTGCTGGCGTCAAGATGAGCGATATCACGTTCGAAGTGGACGATACCGCGAAGACCGTCACTCCGATTCTGCCGAAGCCGACTATTGGGGACGTCGTGGTTGATAGCGGCAGCCTCGACTTTTTCGAGAACAATCCGTCCGTTGAAATTGATGAGGTGATCAAGCTTTGCAAGCAGGATGCGCAACAGGAAACCAAGACAAACGGAGACATTATTTCTATTGCTGCCAGCAATCTTGAACAAACTGTGGATGCGTTGACCAAGGATCTCGTGGAAGCAAAAGGATACAAATTGCAGAAGGCCGAGACCGTAAAGCTCACTAAGGAGACCGCGCATGCTGACGAATAATCGTTCCATGAAACGTGCGATTGCCGCATTATGTGTTGCTACGCTTGCATGTTCTGCTGTAGGGTGCGGCGAGGAAAAGAAAGAAGCTATCCCAACTTTCTCGAATGCCACGTATATCGCACAGATGGCCACATTAAAATGTTATTACCACAACACGGCCAAGCTCAGTCATGAGGGATCGTGGTTCTTCAATAATGGCTACAAACGTATGTGGATGGAATACAGTGGCATCGTGAAGTACGGTATTGATGCCGATAAAGTAACAATTAGTCCAGATGCCAACGGTCATAAAGTAATCATTACCGTGCCTCCAGCTCACGTGTTGGATGATCCGGACGTAAATGAGAAGTCGTTCAGCAAACCGCTGGTGAGCACTGGTTTCGCCACTTCGATTACCGCCGAAGAGAAAACGGAAATGTTTGATAAGGCCCAGCAAAGCATGCTGAAGCAGGCGAAAACCGATTCGGCGTTGCTTGCCCAAGCCGAAGCTCGCGCGTGGACTATTCTAGAGCAGTATGTGCGCAATGTGCTTGGCGACGACGCGAAGAACTGGACTATCGAATTCAAGGATGTGCAATAGGCGCCAAGCGGAAACCGACTCACATCACCCGCAATTGCCATCGTGGATGGCTGTGGCCAGCTGGTCGCTGTGCGCATCCATCGCGTATTCGGCGACGCCCTGCTGCTGGTCGGCGATGCGGTTGCGATCGGCCCCGAAAAACAGCACCGAATAGGAATTCGTCACCGCCTCGGTGCGGTCGGCCGCGATTGTCGGTTGGGTGGTGCCGCAGGAGACCATGATCGAACGGTGCGAGAGCTCGTGCTTGACCATGTCCACCAGCCAAGGGCTTCGCGCGGTCTGCGTCCAACCTGGGTGCGTGGTGAGGATATGCACGACATCCCGCTGCGTGCGGTCGGGCATCTGGCAGTAATAGGCCGCCACGAATCCGTTCGGATTCTCACCTGACTGGCCGCCGCAGTTGAATTCCATGGTCTGCTCGATCTGCACGCCCATCGTCGATGCCACGTTCGTGGCGAGCGTGTACCATCCGGCCGGATCGAGATCGCCGTTGCGTTCGGGCACGGCGATCGCAGCCGCTGCAGCTTCCGAGTTATGCAGATTGCTGACCGCGGCCGAGACCTGCTGTTTCACGTCCGAGCGCAGTTTGTGCAATGATCGCAGGTCGGTGAGCATCTCCCGCATCGATGCGTACTCGCGCTGTTTGCCGTATCGGTCGATGAGCTCGTTCGCCTGCGTCGGATCGTCCACCTGCAGCAGCCATTGCGCCGCATGCTGGCTGAAATCGTCCGCCATGGCCGCGTCGACCGCGCTGAGCAGCTCCTTGGTCTGTGCGTCGAGATTATGGGCCGCCACACGCATGCTGTCGATGATGGTGCGCTGCTGGTTGCGGTACAACAGCCCGATGATGCGTTCCTGCAGATTGTCCGACAGCAGATACTTGATCTGCTTGGTGTCGGCAAGCCGGTCGTAATCGTCCATATACTGTTGCACGGTTTCGATGTGCGCGGCGAATTGATCCGGATCATCCAGGCTCTGCGCGAACGTGATGCTGTCCTGCGCGGTCTGCCGGATGTCCTGCATTGTTTCGATCTGCGGCTTGACGTTACTGACCGCGTCGCTGGTGGTGGTGCGGAGGAAATTGGCGACGCTGGCGATGACCGCAAGCACGACAAGCACGCCCACGATGCGCAAGACATTTCGCCGGCCGCGCGAATTCGGGTTGTGGTACAGCATATCTCCAGCCTACCTTGTGTAATGCATCGTCTGCCGCCGTTCCGATCGCTTGCCGCATGGTCTCCCGTGCGCATGCGGGACGGCGGCTGGGCTGTCAGCATGTGACGGTAGGCTGTGCGGTTGTAAAGACCCCAAACCGTTCATACCAGAAGGTGCATTGTGGCTGTATCCAAACTCGATGAAGTCGTATCCCTTGCCAAGCGTCGTGGCTTTGTTTTTCCCGCCGGTGAAATCTACGGCGGAACCCGTTCCGCATGGGATTACGGTCCGCTCGGTGTTGCACTTAAAAACAATATCAAAAACGCATGGCTCAAAAAGTTTGTTCAGCAGAACAAATATAATGTAGGTCTTGACTCTGCAATTCTTATGAACCCGCAGACATGGGTTGCATCGGGTCATCTCGGCGGTTTCTCTGATCCGCTTATGGATTGTAAGGAATGTAAAACCCGTCACCGTGCCGACAACCTTATTGAAGATTTTGACGGCACAAATGTTGCAGGCTGGACAAATGAAGAAATGATGAATTACATCAAGGAAAAAGAGATTCCGTGCCCTAACTGCGGCAAGCACAACTTTACCGACATTCGTCAGTTCAACCTTATGTTCAAAACATTCCAGGGCGTTACAGAGGACAGCAAGAATGAAATTTATCTTCGTCCCGAAACTGCTCAGGGCATTTTCGTGAACTTCTCTAACATTCAGAGAACAAGCCGTAAGAAAGTTCCTTTCGGTGTTGCACAAATCGGTAAATCTTTCAGAAACGAAATCACACCCGGTAACTTTATTTTCCGTGTTCGTGAGTTTGAGCAGATGGAGCTTGAATTCTTCTGCAAGCCGGGCACTGACCTTGAATGGTTTGAATACTGGAGAGGTTTCTGCCGTGACTGGCTCTATTCTCTCAATATTAAGGAAGAAAATCTCCGTCTTCGTGACCATGCAAAAGAGGAGCTTTGTTTCTATTCAAAAGCCACAACAGACTTTGAATATCTCTTCCCCTTCGGTTGGGGCGAGCTTTGGGGCGTTGCCGACAGAACGGACTATGACCTTACACAGCACAGCAAAACAAGCGGTAAGACACTTGAGTATTTTGATCCGACAACAAACGAGAAGTACATTCCGTATGTTATTGAGCCGTCACTCGGTGTTGAGCGTCTTTTCCTTGCTCTTGTTGTTGAGGCTTACGATGAAGAAGTTATTGACGAAAAGGATACACGAGTTGTGTTAAGACTTCATCCGACGCTTGCTCCGTACAAAGCTTGCGTTCTTCCGCTTTCAAAGAAGCTCAACGAGCAAGCCGGCAAGGTTTATGAACAGCTTTCAGCCGACTTTATGACTGATTATGACGATGCCGGTTCAATCGGCAAGCGTTACAGAAGACAGGACGAAATCGGTACTCCGTTCTGTATCACTTATGACTTCGAGTCTGAGAATGACGGTGCAGTTACAGTCCGTGACCGTGACACTATGGAGCAGGAGCGCATCAAGATTGAGGAAGTTGCTGCTTATATCGCAAAGAAGATCGAGTTCTGATTTTTCGCTGCTGAACATTGATCATCAAAACCGCTGCACAATCCCTGTGCGGCGGTTTTCTTTTATTTGGATCTGTCTCTTATACACATCTGACGCTGCC
>OJQI01001438.1_pt1 | contig 10387 bp, 6 predicted proteins | sample 1598711 | NCBI WGS metagenome assembly OJQI01 (sample SAMN03922505, study PRJEB24848) | human gut metagenome | isolation source: stool sample | host: Homo sapiens | place: Germany | collected 2011-11 | reverse complement strand
GCATGATGATCTTCACGTCCTGTATGCCGCGCAGGATGCCTACCGAGACATTCTGGATGCCGTCCGAAAGCTGGTAGAGCGCCGCGAAGACCAGCAGTTGCGAAGCGATGGCGATCACCTCGGGGTTGGTCGAGAAGAACGTCGGGATGATGTTGCGCATGGTGATGAAGACCAGCGCTGCAAAAGCGTTCCAGGCGAGCACCAGGTGGTACGACGCCTTGGCCGCCAGCGACAGCTCCCCGATGTTGCGGGCACCGTAGCAGTGCGACACGCGGATGGTGGTGGCCGCACCGATCGACATGACGATCATGAAGGCGCAGTTGCCGATCGTAACGGCGATCTGGTTGGCGCTCATGGTCTCCTTGCCGAACCAGCCCATCATGATGCCAGTGCCGACGAACGCCGAGGCTTCGAGGAACATCTGCATCGAGATCGGCAGGCCCATGTGCAGCAGTTGTCTGACCGACGCCCACGAGTAGTTGCGCGGCGAAAAGCCTTCGAGATAGACGCGGTATTTGCTGCGGCTGTAAAAGTAGCCGATCATCAGCATCGGGGCGATGATGCGCGACATCAGCGTGCCCAGGCCCGCGCCCTCGGCGCCCATCTCGGGAAATCCGTAGCGGCCGTAGATGAACACCCAGTTGAAGCCGATGTTCGCGAGGTTGGCCGCGATCGTGACGAACATCTCGACCTTCGTGTTGCCCACGCCTTCTAGGAACTGCTTGAAGGTGAAGAACAGCATGATGAACGGCATGCTCCACACCAGCATCCTGTAATAGGGGATGGCCATGTCGACCACTTCGGCGGGCTGGCCGAGGTGGTACATCAGCGGAATGACGGCGTACTGCACGGCGGCCATCGCCACGCCCAGCAGTCCGTAGAAGAGAATGCCGTTCTGGAGCAGTCCCGACGATTTCTCGCGGTCGCCCTGCGCGTAGAGTTCGCCCACGAGAGGCGTCATGCCCAGTGCGATGCCGATGGCGGCGATGAAGAGGATGAAGAAGACGGCGCCGCCGAACGACACGGCGGCCAGCGGCGTGGGGTCGCTGCCTCCGTAGCGGCCGACCATCAGGTTGTCGGCGACCTGCGTGAGGATCTGCCCCAGCTGTGTCAGCACCACGGGCAGCGCCAGCCGCAGGTTGGCTTTGTATTGCTCTTTGTATGTTGCGAAACTGTACATTCGATTCGGGTATTGAGGTGCAAAGATAGCCATTTCCGCCGGGATTGCAATTCACAAACCCCTCCCGGGGCGGAAAAAGCGCCGGAAGGGGCTGCGAAAGTGCCCGCGGTGCGGATCAGTAGGGCAGTTCGATGCGGATGCAGCAGCCCCCGCTGTATTCGGGGCAGACGCGGATTTCGCCTCCGAGCCGCGTGACGATCAGGCGGCAGAGATAGAGCCCGATGCCCGAACCCGGTTTGAAGGGGTCCACTTTGGCGAAGCGTTCGAATACCCACTCCCGCTTGTCGGGGTCGATGCCGATGCCGGTGTCGGCCACGCGGATGCGTAGTCTGCGTTTGCTGTCATCCTTCTTGCAGGAGAGCGTGACGGAGCCTGCGGCGGTGAATTTGGCGGCGTTCTGCAGCAGGTTGTCGATCACGCGGGTCATGTAGAAGACGTTGGTCGGAATGATGCAGGAACCTTCACCCCCCCCCTTGAAGATATACTCCACCTGCGGGTTGTTCGACTGCCGCTTCTGGTATTCCAGCCGTTCGGCGCATAGCAGGCCGATATCGGTGTCGGTCTGCGGCAGCGGCGCTTCGGAGCAGACAAGACTCGACAGTTCGAGCATGTTTTCCAGCAGGGTGGTCAGCGCGGTCGTGTTGGTCCATATCTGTTCGCGGAATTCGCGCCGCGTATGGGCGTCGAGGGTGTCATCGAGCAGCAGTTCCGAAAATCCGTTGATAGCGTTGAGCGGCGTGCGGATTTCGTGGCACATGGAGTTGATGAAGGCCGTTTTCATCTTTTCGCTCTCCGTGGCGCGGCGGCTCTGGCGGGTTATCTCTTGGTTGGCGTCGGTGAGCTGCCGCCTGATCTGTTTCAGCCGTCGGACCATGACGTATTGGTAGACGCTCCAGCCGACGAGCAGCAGCAGCAGCACCCCGCCGGCAAGCAGGGCGATGAATTTCATGCGGTTGGCCAGCCGGGATTTTTCAAGTTCCAGCTGTCCCACTTCGAACAGGGTCTGCATCTCGGCGAGGCTGTTCTGCGCCTCTTCCACGCGGTCGTTGTGGCGGATCGTATTGGATTCGCGCAGCGCTTCGAGGGCGTTTTTGTAGTCGCCCAGATGCTCGTAAAGCCACGACTGCACTGCGTATATGGAGGCGAAATCCGCTTTTGTGCCGTTGCGCTTGTAGACGGTTACGGCCGAGTCGATGTAGGCTACGGCCCGCTCGTATTCCCCCATGTACTGGTAGTAGCGGGCGCTGGTGCTGTAAATCTCGGCCAGATCGCCTCTGGCGCGGGCCAGCTCCATGCACTTCCCGTAATATTGGGTCGCCTTCTCTTTGGAGATAAGCTCGCGCAGATAGAGCATCTTCGAGTAGGCGCGCATCGTGTAGCCCGTCGTGTCGCGGTAGGGGCGTTCGAAGCGGTCGTCCATCGCCAGCCATGCGCGGTGCAGGTCGATACATTGCTGGATCTGCTTTTCGGCGCGTTTGTCTTTGCTGAGCATGTAGAGTTCGGAAAGCTCGTCGCGGCAGATCCGCTCCATGTGGAGACGCTCTTCCAACGGATAAGCTTCGAGTTTTTTCAATGCCTGCTCCACATAGGGGATCGCCTTGCCGATGTTGTCGTAGGCTTCGGTCGCCAGCGACGAGAAGTCTAGGGAGAGTCCCGTCAGGAATTCCCATTCGATGCGCTCTTCGGGCGAGAGTTCGTTGTGGATTTTGGTCTTGAGTCTGTCGAGTTCGTGTTTTACGGTTTCGACCGCATTGTTGTCGTTCATCAGCTTCCAGATGTAGTAGGCGTAGAGCGACGAGCGGAACAGGGCGTGGCGCGGTCCCGGAAGAATGCTGTCCGCAAGGGCGATGTATTTCTCGGCCCGCTGCGAGTCCCGGCCTGCGAATTTGCGTACCAGAAAGTCCAGCGCGTCCTTGCAGCCGTAGAGGTCTCCGGATTTCCGCGCTTCGGCGAGCGCCGCGTCCCAATAGGGCGCTGCGAGTTCGAGACTGTCTCCGCTCAGGTCGGCCAGCTGGACGTATATCCGTTCCCGGCCGACGGCATCGTGTGTCTTGGATAAAAGCCTGAGCAGGCTGTCGGCGTGTGACGGCCCGGCGGGCGCCGATATCGCGGCGAATGGAAACAAGGACATAATAAGCCCTGACGCAAGGGCTTTCAGGAGCATCTGACGCATGTCGGTGTTATGAAACTGTATTAAATCCGGACAAATTTAGTTGAAAAATAATCTTTCAGGCAATTATGGAATAAAAAAGTGGCGGAATAAGAAAAGAGACCGGTTTGAAACCGGTCTCTTTCAACGGGAAGATGGGAAATCGACCGTCTGTCATGCCACGCGTATCCGGACGCCGTGCGGCTTGCCCGATTCGACGACGACCGTGTCGCCTTCGTGCAACTTGCCGTCGATAATCAGGGTCGAGAGCGGTTCCTCGACGTTGTCCATCAGCGTGCGCTTGAGCGAACGTACGCCGTAGCGCGATTCGTAGCCCATGGCTGCCAGACGGCGTTTGGCTCCGTCGGTGATCTTCACCTTGTAGCCCAGCCGGCGCGTGTGCTCGAAGAGTCCCTGCAGCTCCAGCTCGATGATCCGCTCCACGTCGGAGAGCTCCAGCGTGCGGAACAGCACGATGTCGTCGATGCGGTTGAGGAACTCCGGCGCAAAGGTCTGTTCGAGGGCTTTGCGGTACTCGCACTGCGGGGCGGCGACCGCCGTGGCGCTCTTCGAGACGGTGCTGTAACCCACCTGCACCGATTTCTGGACCACGTTGCGCGACCCGACGTTCGAGGTCATGATGATGATCGTGTTGCGGAAGTCCACCCTGCGGCCCGAACCGTCGGTGAGGTGTCCCTCGTCGAAGATCTGCAGCATGGAGTTGAAGACTTCGGGGTGCGCCTTCTCGATCTCGTCGAACAGCACCACGGAGTAGGGCTGGCGGCGGACCGCTTCGGTGAGCTGGCCGCCCTCGCCGTAACCGACGTATCCCGGAGGCGATCCGATCAGACGCGCGACATTGTGCTTCTCGCCGTATTCGCTCATGTCGATGCGGATCAGGCCCCGGTGCTCGTCGAACAGCCACTTCGAGACCTCCTTGGCCAGCAGGGTCTTGCCCACGCCCGTGGGACCCACGAAGAGGAAGACGCCGATCGGGCGGTTTTCGTCCTTGAGTCCGGCGCGCGAGCGGCGGATCGTGCGGGCGATCCTCTCCACAGCCTCCTGCTGTCCCACGACGCGGCGTGCGAGGTGGTCGTAGAGCATCTGCAGGCGCGTCATCTCGCCGCCCGATATCCGTTCGGCGGGAATACCCGTGATCGAGGTGATAACCTGCTGGATGTGTTCCGCAGTGACCTCTACGGGATTGGTCTCCAGTGACCGCTTCCACTCGGCTCTGGTTTCGCCAAGTTTGGAGCGGAGCGCGATTTCGCGCATCCGCGCCGAGGCGGCTTTTTCGTAGACCAGCGCTTCGACCGCTTCGCGGCGTTCGCGCTGCGCGTCGGTGAGCGCCGTCTCCATTTCGCGCAGCTCGGCCGGTTCGCGCGCCGACTGCAGGTGTATGCGCGAGCCAGCTTCGTCCATGACGTCGATGGCCTTGTCGGGGAAGAAGCGGTCGGTGATGTAGCGGCCCGTGAGGGTCACGCACGCCTGCAAGGCCTCCTCCGTATAGCGCACCTTGTGGTGGCGTTCGTAGTGGGGCGCGATGTTGCGCAGGATCTGGAGCGTCTGATCGGGCGTAGTAGGCTCCACCACGACCTTCTGGAAGCGGCGTTCGAGGGCCGAGTCGCTCTCGATGTTCTCGCGGTACTCGTCGAGCGTGGTGGCTCCGATGGTCTGCAGTTCGCCGCGCGCCAGCGCCGGTTTGAGGATGTTGGCCGTGTCGAGACTGCCCTGCGTCGAGCCTGCACCCACGATGGTGTGGATCTCGTCGATGAAGATGATCGTATCCTTCGCCTTGCGCAGTTCGTCGAGCAGCTGCTGCATGCGCTCCTCGAATTCGCCGCGGAATTTCGTGCCGGCCACCAGCGACGAGACGTCGAGCGAGAAGAGCGTCTTGTCGGCGATGGTGTAGGGCACTTCGCCGCGCGCGATGCGCAGCGCCAGCCCTTCGACGATGGCGCTCTTGCCCACGCCGGCTTCGCCGATCAGGATCGGGTTGTTCTTCTTGCGGCGCGAAAGAATCTGGACTACGCGCTCGATCTCCTGCTCGCGCCCCACGACGGGGTCGATTTTGCCTTCGCGGGCCATGCGCGTGAGGTTCACGCCGAATTTGTCGAGCAGGTGCGACGAGGTTTTCTCTTCGGGTTTGTTCTCTTCGTTGAAGTCGAGCATGTGCACCTGAATTTCGGTGCGGAAGTCGTCGCCCACGGCGAACTTCTTGAGGTCTTCGTCCACTACCGTACCCGTTATGCCGTACATCTCCAGTACGCGCGAGGTAGCCGTCGTGCGGTCGCCGACGATGGCCCGCAGCGCGTGGGCCGTCGAAACGCTCCGTGCGGCGCCCGAACAGGCCCGCAGCTCTTCGGTGAAGGCGCGGTAGAACTCTTCTGGGGATTGGGTCGTGCTCTGCTGCCCGGCGAGCATTTCGCGTTCGATGCGCAGGCGTATCTGGTAGAGTTCCCAGTCCTTGAGACGGGCTGAAAGCAATTGATAGGCCAACGATCCCTCCTCCCGTACAATCTCGAGCAGCAAGCGATCCTTCAACCAACGGGTCTCTCCTTGTTTCGATGTGTCGAACGCCGTGCGGGCGATCAGCCCTTCGAGCGTCTTTGAAATCTTGGTCTGCATAAAATTCGTCGTCTAATAATTCGCTGACAAAACGCTTTGCGGAGAGGCGTTATTGTGTATTCTTATAGAAATATTAAACTTATTAATAAATAATATGACAATTTGGGAGATAACCGGCAATCGAAACGCGCCGCATTCTATTATAAAACTGTATATCAACACGCTGCACCAAAGTATTCCGTTTCGTCGAGGCAGCGGACCGGAAGGTGTACGGGATCTTCCACGATGCCTTCCGGAGCGTTTCAACGGCGTTTCGCACCGCTCGGCCAACGGCGAAGCGGGCGAAGAATCCATCAAAAAGTAGCCGAAAAGGAAACTGAAATGAAAAAATCGTTATATTTGGTGCATCTAATCATCTTTTCAAATCGAATTAAGAGTTTATGAGAACAAAGTGTGTTCGTGCGGCATGGTCGTTCGCATTGTGTCTTTCCGTCGCATTGACGGCTTGCGACGACGAGAACAACGAAAACGACGGGCCCGTAGTTCCCCCCCCCGTCGATGAATCGATCGATTTGACGGCTTCGGAGGCGTATGCCAACTGCTTCATCGTCACGGAGGCCGACGAGTATCGGTTTGCGACGCGCAAGGTCGACGGCTCGGACGTCGAAGGAATTGTTTCCGTCGACTGGCTGTGGTCGACAAAAAATGCAGCGGGAAACCCGTTGGTTTCCGAGGTCTCCTACAAAGACGGTATCGTGCATTTCACGTCGGATGGTACGGAAGGCAATACCGTGTTGGCGGCTTTCGATGCGAAGGGCGAGGTGATTTGGAGCTGGCATCTATGGATGACCGATCAGCCGGAGCTGTTCGCCTACGACGAGGGAGGAGAATTGATGGATCGCAATCTCGGAGCGACCAGCGCCCTGGAAGCAGACGGGGCGGCCTCCTTCGGCCTACTCTATCAATGGGGACGCAAAGATCCCTTTTACGGCGGCGAAAAGAACGAAGATTCGGGCGACGGCGTCTTCCTGCGGGCACGGGAATCGACGATCGTCAATCCGGCTCATGCATCGTTGGCATGGATCGCCGTGCAGTGCGACGAGCAGGTAGGCACGGTAGCTTATGCGACGGCGCACCCGACGACCTTCCTTTTCAACTCGCCCAACGGCAACAAGGACTGGCTCTTCACCGGCGAGGACGCCTTGTGGGACAATGCAGGGAAGAAGACGAATTACGATCCATGTCCCGCCGGTTACCGGGTGCCGGATCAGGCCGCATGGGGCAATATCTCCTCGTACAACGTGGACGACGGGCCGAACAGCGACGGCAAGTACTATACGACGGACTCCGGTGCGAAGACTTGGTTCCCGCTTTGCGGCCATCGCTGGGGAGACAAGGACGCCGGTAAACTGGGCTATGTAGGCGCTTACGGAACGATGGGATGCTGGCAGCGTACGGCGGAAGGTTCGAATGCCGCGATGTTCTATACGATGTACGGCACTTATGCAACGGCAAAATACGCTTTCAACAGAGCGTCGGCCTCGTCGGTTCGTTGCCAGAAAACGAACTGATCCGCCGGTCACGGAACCGACCAGATCACATCCATCCTTTTTACACTCCCGCCGCAATTGTGCGGCGGGAATTTTTTCGCGACGAAGCGAGCATCCGCAGACCGAAATCCGGAATTCAGGGATGCGCTCCCGTGCTCCGGGGCCACTCGCCGATCTCCATGTCGCGCACCTCGGCGCCGTCGACGACGAAACGCAGCGCCGTGCGGACTTTGTGGATGCCGTAATTTCCCGCTCCGCCGGGGTTGAGGTGGAGCAGTCGGTAGACCGGATCGTAGATGATCCGCAGGATGTGGGAGTGTCCCGCCACGAAGAGCGTGGGGCGTGCCGACCGGATGCGCGGGAGGATGCGCGGGTCGTAGTGGCGCGGATAGCCGCCGATGTGGGTCATGAGCACCGTCGCCTCTTCGCACCGGAAGAAGTCGACCAGCGGCCAGACGCGCCGCATCGTGCCGCCGTCGGTATTGCCGCAAACGGCCCGCAGAGGTTTGAAGGCGGCGATGCGGTCGGCCAGTTCCAGCGAGCCGATGTCGCCGGCGTGCCAGATCTCGTCGACGTCCGTGAGAAAGCCGCGCAGCGTGTCGTCGAAGGTGCCGTGCGTGTCCGAGATGAGTCCGATGCGTTTCATGTGCGGGAAGTTTGGAATGCCCGGCGTCCGCCTGCGAGGCAGAGCGCACCGATCGCGCCCGCGACGACTGCTGCCGCGAGGTCGGCCGACCGGAAGTCGCAGGCGAGACTCATGGCGGCGAATCCGGCGAGGCCCCGCAGGGCGAACACGGCGCCGATCGCGTAGACGGCGGGGCGCAGCAGCGGCAGCGGGCGGATCGCGCCGGCGGCCGAAAGGGCGTAAAGACCGCATACGGTCAGTCCGCAGGCGACGCCGAGGGTGATCAGATAGGGGATCGGCGGCCACAAGGCTGCCAGCCGGTCCATGAACGGTTCGATCCGGTAGAGCCGGAATGCGGCGTCGAGGCGGAAGAGGCAGAGCACGTGTCCGGCAGCCAGCAGGAAATTCAGAACGGCAGCTGTTTTCAACATGGGATTCAGTATTTTCCCTTCCACAGTTGGCGGATGCGCTCGGCGATCTTCGCCTCGGCGGGGTTCTGCGCGTTCGGTTCGTAGAAACGGCGGCCGACGAGGGTTTCGGGCATGAATTCCAGATCGGCGAAGCCGCCGTAGTCGTGGGCGTACTTGTATCCCTTGCCGTAGCCCGCCTGATCCATCAACTTGGTCGGCGCGTTACGCAGATGGAGCGGCACGGGACGGTTCGTCGTGTCGTGTTCGACGAAGGAGAGCGCCTTGTTGATAGCCATGTAGGCCGAGTTGCTCTTGGGCGACGTGGCCAGATAGATCGTCGCTTCGGCCAGCGGAATGCGGGCCTCGGGCATACCGATCTTGTGCACCGTATCGAAGCAGGCATTGGCCAGCAGCAGGGCGTTGGGATTGGCCAGTCCGATGTCCTCCGAGGCGAGAATCACCAGCCGGCGGGCGATGAAGCGGGGCTCCTCGCCGCCGGCGAGCATCCGTGCCAGGTAGTAGATCGCAGCATTGGGATCGCTGCCCCGCACCGATTTGATGAAGGCCGAGATGACATCGTAGTGCTGTTCGCCGTTCTTGTCGTAGAGGGCGATGTTCTGTTGCAGGCAGTCGGTGACCAGCCGGTCGGTGATCGTCAGCCGGCCCTCGTTGGCCGCCAGCAGAATGTCCAGAATATTGAGCAGCTTGCGCGCATCGCCGCCCGAGAAGCGGAACAGCGCCTCCGTTTCGCGCACGTCGATCCCCCGCTCGCGCAGTTCGGGGTCGGTGGCGATCGCACGGTCGAGCAGCCGTTGCAGCTGGGCGTCCTCCATCGGTCGCAGGATGTAGACCTGGCAGCGGCTCAACAGCGGCGAAATCACCTCGAACGAAGGGTTTTCGGTCGTGGCGCCCACGAGCGTCACGACACCCTGCTCGACGGCACCCAGCAGCGAATCCTGCTGCGACTTGTTGAAGCGGTGGATTTCGTCGATGAACAGGATCGGCGGCGGCGTGTTGAAGAAGTGCTGCTTGCGGGCCGATTCGATCACTTCGCGCACATCCTTGACCCCCGACGTAACGGCCGACAGCGTGAAGAAGGGGCGTTTGAGCTCCGTGGCCACGATCTTAGCCAGCGTGGTCTTCCCCACCCCCGGAGGCCCCCAGAGGATGAACGACGGGACGTTGCCCGTCTCCAGAAACTTGCGGAAAACGCCGTTGCCGCCCACCAGATGCTCCTGCCCGATGTAGTCGTCGAGCGTGCGGGGACGGAGGCGTTCGGCCAAAGGAATCGACATAAGCTAACGGTTGAGCAGTCAAATGTACGTTTTTTTCACGGAACGGCAAAGCGAATGCCCGAAACTTGCGGCCGACATCTTGCGCAAAATAGAAAATCACTTTGCGCGAAGCGCACGACGAATCCGCATCGTGAAAAATCGGGAAAAAGAAATGGCGACGGTTTCGCCGTTAAGAAACGCGGGCGCGAGCTTGTCCGCGCAGCGTTTTGGGCGTAACCGGAGACAGTTCCCCGATTTTCACCCTGTCGGATGCTTTTGGCGCCACCTTTTGGCACCAAAAGGCGGTAGAACACACTACAAGCGAATTCCCGAAGCGGGAATTTCCCCGATTCCCGATCGTACATATATTCTTCGTACTTTTGGCTTGCCCCGAAAGTACCAAAAGGTCAAGTACGGCGAACTATCTACGGCACTCGGTGCCGTAGATAGTCGAAATCGAAAAAGCCTCCGTTGTCGGAGGCTTTTTCGTGGCGGTTGGCCGCAGGCCGGTTGTTCGGATGCCGTGCGGTCAGAAGACGAACTTTTCGAGTTTCAGTTCGCCCAGTTCGTTGAGCCGCGGAACCTGTCTCTTATACACATCTCCGAGCCCACGAGACGCTACGCTATCTCG
>OJQI01001434.1_pt1 | contig 10409 bp, 8 predicted proteins | sample 1598711 | NCBI WGS metagenome assembly OJQI01 (sample SAMN03922505, study PRJEB24848) | human gut metagenome | isolation source: stool sample | host: Homo sapiens | place: Germany | collected 2011-11 | reverse complement strand
GCTTGCGGAAAACCGGTGACGTACCTGAAGCGGCTTTCCATGGGGCCACTGCGGCTGGATGAAGCGCTGGCGCCAGGGGCCTTCCGTCCCCTGTCCGAGAGGGAGATACACACCCTTCTTGACATATGTGGGCTGAATGCCTCGACATAACGCCAAAAAATGCCCCAAAATTTTTGTGAAAAATACAAGAAAATACTTGCAAAATCGTGATTCTGACGATATAATAGAGTGCGAGACTAAGTAGTTTGCACAAAATATCCATCAGCTCTATATCAGGAGGGACTGACTATGTCCGGGAGAATTTTTCAGAACGTCGTTTTACAGTTCAAGGATACCACCGATCGCACCGTGGGCGTCATTGACGCCGAGGGTACCGTCATCGCTTGCAGCGAGCTGACGGGTATCGGCAAGAAGTGGGCCAAGTATGTGGAGGCCATCGACTCCGCCGAGGGCGGCTGCATTGCGCTGGAGGGCAAGACCTTCAAGGCGCTGCCCGGCTGGGGCGGACATTTTGACTATGCCGTGTTCGCCACCGGCGATGACAGCGTGGGCCGCACCGTGTGCGCCATGGCCTGCGTGGCCCTGAACTCCGCCAAGACGTACTATGAGGAGAAGCACGACAAGGGCTCCTTCATCAAGAACATCATCTCCGACAACATCCTTATCAGCGACATCTATATGCGGGCCAAGGAGCTGCACGTGGCCGCCGAGGTACCCCGCGGCGTATTCGTCATCCGGCCTGTGGAGGGCCGCAGCGAGGCCATCTCTCTGGAGGTGGTGCAGAATCTCTTCCCCGACCGGCAGAATGACTTCGTCATCAGCGTGGGTGAGACGGACGTGGCGCTGATCCACCAGATGCCGGAGAGCACCACCAACAAGGATCTGGAGAAGGTGGCCACCACCATCGAGGAGGCCCTGCGGGAGGACGGCGAGAGCCGTGTGTTCGTGGGCATCGGTACGCTGGCCCTGCATCTACGGGATCTGGCCAAGTCCTATAAGGAGGCCCAGATCGCCATCGAGGTGGGCAAGGTGTTCGACACCGAGCGCTATGTCATCAACTACGAGAATCTGGGCATCGGCCGCCTGATCTATCAGCTGCCCACCACCCTGTGCGAGATGTTTTTGCAGGAGGTGTTCAAGAAGAACCCCATCGATGCGCTGGATCAGGAGACGCTGTTCACCATCTACAAGTTCTTTGAGAACAACCTGAACGTCTCCGAGACCGCTCGGAAGCTGTTCGTCCACCGGAACACGCTGGTGTACCGGCTGGAGAAGATCAAGAAGCTGACGGGTCTGGATCTGCGGGAGTTTGACGACGCCATCACCTTCAAGGTAGCGCTGATGGTGAAGAAGTACCTCACCAGCCGGGGCATCGACGCCTGACGGCTGCATAGAAAACCAAAGAAAAGACAGGCAGTGCCTCCGGCACTGCCTGTCTTTTGTCGTGGAAGGAGATCGCCGGTCACGGCTTGGTGGGCTTTTGCAAAAGGATACAGATACCCGCCGCCAGCAGATAGACGCCGAAGGGGCGGCGCAGCAGCTCTGTATCCACAGAGAAGGACAGCCATGCCGCCAGCGCTGCCGCTATCAGTCCGGCGGGGATGGCGCTGCGAAGCACCGACTTTTCCAGCAGGCCACTTTTCCCGTGGGACAGCAGCCCCATACCGGCGGTGGGCAGGAAGTACAGCAGGTTGATGGTCTGGGCGGTGCGCTGATCCACCCCCAGCAGCAGCGTCATGCACAGCAGCAGAAGGGTCCCGCCGCCGACGCCCCACGCCGAGAGGATACCGGTGGCGAAGCCCACCGCCAGCGGCAGCAGCCACGCCGTCACAGGAGATACCTCACACCGCCGTACAGCAGAAAGCAGGCGAAGATGCGCCGCAGCCACAGGTTGGATACCTTCTGAAACAGGCGGCCTCCCAAGAAGCCGCCGCCCAGTCCCCCCAACAGATAGGGCAGGGCCTGCATCCAGTCCAGTGGCTGCCGCCACAGGCTGATGACCGCCGACAGCAGGCACAAGGGCAGGATGGCTGCCACGCAGGTGGCCAGCGCCCGTTTCTGCTCCATATGGCACCAGCCTGTCAGGGCCGGGGCCAGCACCATACCGCCGCCCCCGCCGAACAGGCCGTTCACCGCCCCGGCGGCAGCGCCGGACAGGATATATTTCAGACGGTTTGTCATGGCCCTCCCTCCTTCCTATGTAGCCGCCCGGCGCACCGGGCGGTGTGCCGTTACAGCTTGCGGTAGCTCTGGCAGTCGGTACACTGGTCCATGGAGGGGTTGGCCTCGTGGGTGCCTACCTGAATACTGGTCAGGCCGCAGTGATCCACATCCTGACAGTGGTGGGCGCAGTTGGTGACACTGCATTTGATGGCGGAGTTGGGGGTGCAGTTGCAGCCGTCGTTGGTACAGTTCTTGCTCATGATACGTTCCTCCAGAAAAATAGAGTCAGGCGCAAAGCCTGACTCTATTTTGTCTTGAAACGGATTTTTTATGCGTCTATATGCCCAGCAGCCACGAAGCGAAGCGGAAATAGATCAGCAGACTGGTGGCATCCACGATGGTGGTGATGAAGGGACTGGCCATCACCGCCGGGTCCAAGCCGATCTTCTCCGCCAGCAGCGGCAGCGAGCAGCCCACACACTTGGCGAATACCACTACGAACATGATGGTCAGGCACACCACCAGACACACCACGGGGGTCACGGCGGCATTGCCCAACAGCAGACGGTCCACCAGCTGCATTTTCACGAAATTGGCCGCCGCCAGACACGAGCCGCACAGCAGCGACACCCGCAGCTCCTTCCACAGGACCTTCAGGATGTCAGAGAAATCCACCTCGTCCAGACTTAAGGCACGGATGACCGCCACGCTGGCCTGCGTGCCGGAGTTACCGCCGGTGCCGGAGAGCATGGGGATATAGGAGTTCAGCACCAGACACGCCGCCAGAGCGCTCTCATAGTGGTTGAGGATCATGCCGGTGAAGGTGGCCGACAGCATGAGGATCATCAGCCACGGTAGGCGGGCCCGCCACGTGGCGAAGATACCGGCCTTCAGATAGGGCTTGTCGGAGGGCAGCATAGCGGCCATCTTCTCGAAGTCCTCGGTGGTCTCCTCCTCGATAACGTCCATAGCGTCGTCCACGGTGACGATGCCCACCAGACGGTTCTCCAGATCCACCACGGGCATGGCCAGAAAGCCGTATTTGCTCAGGGCCTGTGCGGCGTCCTCCTTGTCGTCCATGGTGCTGACCCAGACCACGTTGGGATCCATGATGTCCTCGATGAGGTCATCCTCCTCCGCCAGCAGCAGGTCACGCACCGACAGCACCCCCAGCAGGCGGCGGGTGGGGTCGGTGACGTACAGGATGTTGATGGTCTCCAGCTCGCCGCCAATACGGCGGATGCGCTTGAAGGCGTCCTCCACCGTCATGTCCTTTTTCAGGGACAGGAACTCCATGTTCATGATGGAGCCGGTGGAGTCCTCCGGGTACTTCAAAATCTCGTTAATGGATTTTCGCATTTCCGGCGTCGCCTTATCCAGGATTCGGATCACCACGCTGGCGGGCATCTCCTCCACGATGTCCACGGCATCGTCCAGATACAGCTCGTCCAGCACCTCCTTCAGCTCGGTGTTGGAAAAGCCGTTGATGAGCATCTCCTGGGAGTCGGACTCCAGCTCCACGAACACCTCCGCCGCCAGCTCCTTGGGCAGCAGCCGGTACAGCAGGGGCATCAGCTCCCCGCCGGACTCCTCCAGCAGCAGAGCGATGTCGGCAGGCTCCATGGGGAGAAAGAGGTCCCGCAGGCGGGCATACTGTTTACTTCGGGCCAGCTCCTTGATCTCATCCAGATATCGGTCCAGCTCTTCCTCGTAGTCTACCATATCGGCTCCTCCTTCCCCGCATCATAAAAAATCCCGCAGCCGGCGTTTGCCTGCTGCGGTCGCATTGCGATCGGGTCACCGCCGTGACCTGAGCACCGTAACAAGCTTTAGCATCGTGGGGCGGTGAAGCTGCATTAGATGATACCTTGGTTTCGATATCGCCTGTTCAAACCCTCTCATGGTGTCTCCACCACTCCGCGGCAGCAGCCCATATCCCTACGGTAGCCTTACCTACCGGGAAATATATCATGCAATATAAATGTATCGTAAAGCAAAAATCACCAGATGTCAACCCTAAGATACAGAACATTCCGTGCATTTGTTCCATCAAATCCTTCGGTTAACCTTGCAATTCTCGGCGTGAGCCGTTATAATAGCTTGTATATACAACCTGTATGGGTCTGTAAATCCTGAGAAAGTAGGTGGCGGCATGGAAAATTCTCCTCAGTATGTGATCGAAATGCTTCACATCACCAAGGAGTTTCCCGGCATCAAGGCCAATGACGACATCACCCTTCAGCTGCGGAAGGGCGAGATCCACGCCCTTCTGGGGGAAAATGGCGCCGGTAAATCCACGCTGATGTCCGTCCTGTTCGGGCTGTACCAGCCGGAAGAAGGCGAGATTCGAAAAAATGGACAGACAGTAAAGATCAATGACCCCAACGACGCAACAGTGCTGGGGATCGGCATGGTGCATCAGCACTTCCAGCTGGTGGACGTGTTCACGGTGCTGGACAATATCATTCTGGGTGCCGAGACCACGAAGATGGGCTTTCTGCAGAAGAAGGAGGCCCGGAAAAAGGTACAGGAGCTGTCGGAGCGGTACGGTCTGGCGGTAGATCTGGACGCCAAGGTGGAGGACATCACTGTCGGTATGCAGCAGCGTGTGGAGATCCTGAAGATGCTCTACCGGGACAACGAGATCCTCATCTTCGACGAGCCCACCGCCGTGCTGACGCCTCAGGAAATCGATGAACTGCTGCTCATCATGAAGAATCTCACCAGGGAGGGCAAGTCCATCCTCTTCATCTCCCACAAGCTCAACGAGATCATGTCGGTGGCCGACCGGGTCACGGTGCTGCGCAAGGGCAAGTACATCGGCACTGTCAACACCAAGGACACCAACAAGCAGGAGCTGTCCAACATGATGGTGGGCCGCCCCGTACAGCTGCAGGTCAACAAGGACGAGGCCCATCCCGGCGATGTGGTGCTCAGTGTGAAGAACTTCACCGTCCCCTCCCACCTGCACAAGAAGGATGCCGTACATAATGTCAGCTTTGACGTGCGGGCCGGCGAGATCGTCTGCATCGCCGGTATCGACGGCAACGGCCAGACGGAGTTCATCCACGGTCTGACGGGCCTTGACAAGAGCTCCGGCGGCAGCATCACCGTCTGCGGCCACGACATCTCCCACTATTCCATCCACCACCGGGGCGAGTACATCAGCCACATCCCGGAGGACCGCCACAAGCACGGTCTGGTGCTGGATTTCACGCTGGAGCAGAATCTGGTGCTCCAGCGGTACAAGGAGCCACAGTTCGAGAAGGGGGGCTTCATCAAGCGGGACGCCGTCCGCAGCTATGCTCAGCAGCTGATCGAGAAATTCGACGTCCGCAGCGGTCAGGGCCCCATCACCGTGGTCCGCAGTATGTCCGGCGGCAACCAGCAGAAGGCCATCATCGCCCGTGAGCTGGACCGGGATAAGCCTCTGATCGTGGCCGTTCAGCCCACCCGTGGTCTGGACGTGGGCGCCATCGAGTATATCCACAGCCAGTTGGTGGCCGAGCGGGACCGTGGCAAGGCGGTGCTGCTGGTGTCTCTGGAGCTGGATGAGGTCATGAGCCTCTCCGACCGCATCCTCGTCATGTACGAGGGGGAGATCGTGGGCCAGTTGGACCCCAAAAAGACCACCGTATCCGAGCTGGGCCTGTATATGTCCGGCGCAAAGCGTGACAACAAAGGAGGCGATGAAGCGTGAAGCATTCCGCAGCCACTCTGTACCAAAAGGAAGGCACCAAAAAGGTGCTGGCGTCCCTGATCTCCATTCTTGCGGGTCTGCTGGTAGGCGGCATCGCCGTCATTCTGGTGGGCTGCTTCAATGAAAAGATCTCCCTCTCCGGCGCATGGGACGGCTTCCGCATCATCTTCGCCGGCATCTTCAGCACCGGCCGCAATGCCGCCGGTGAGCTGACCTGGGGCTTCAACGCCGTCAACACCGGCGATATGCTGTTCCGGGCCACGCCCCTGATCATGACGGGTCTCTCCGTGGCCGTGGCCTTCAAGACGGGCCTGTTCAACATCGGCGCTCCCGGTCAGTACCTGATCTCCACCATGGCGACGCTGATGATCGCCCTGAGCATCCCCTCTTCCTCCGTCCCCACCTGGATCATCTGGATCCTGGCCTTTCTGGGCGGCTGTCTGGCGGGCGCTCTGTGGGGCGCTCTGCCGGGTCTGGCCAAGGCGTGTCTCAACATCAATGAGGTGCTGGCCTGCATCATGACCAACTGGGTGGCCGCCAACCTTGTGACGTGGATGTTCGACATCAGCAACTTCAAGAACACCGTGGAGAACACCAAGTCCGGCTACATCTATAAGACCAGCTTCAACGGCGTGGCCACCCCCAAGCTGGGGCTGGATAAGCTGTTCCCCGGCTCTCAGGTCAACGCCGGTATTCTGGTGGCCATTCTGCTGGCCATCGCCATGTACATCCTCATGACCAAGACCACGCTGGGCTACGAGCTGCAGGCCTGCGGCGCCAACCGCCATGCCGCCCGCTACGCCGGCATCAAGGATAAGCGCAACATCGTGCTGTCCATGGCCATCGCCGGTGCGCTGGCCGGAGCCGGTGCAGCGCTGTACTACCTGTCCGGCAACACGGAGTTCTACTGGTCCACCTATCAGTCTCTGCCCGCCGTGGGCTTTAACGGCATCCCCGTGGCGCTGCTGGCGCTGAATAACCCCATCGCCGTCATCTTCGCCGGCATCTTCATGGCCATGCTGAAGATCGTTGGCCAGCAGCTGACCAACCTCACCGCCTACAACGAGTACATCACCGACGTCATCATCGCCGTCATCGTGTATCTAAGCGCTTTCTCTCTGGTGATCCGCATGATGCTCAGCGGCCGGAAGAAGAAAAAGGTCGTGGCAGCCGACACGGCTCCCATCCCTCAGAGCGCCGCTGTGGAGGATCAGACCTCCCTGCTGCCGGAGGAGGAGAAAGCACCCGTAGAGGCCGCTGTCACAGACAGCGATAACGCAGAAGGAGGCGATCAGGCATGACATTTCTGGTACAGCAGACCCTGATCTATGCAGTGCCCCTGATGATCGTGGCGCTGGCCGGTGTGTTCGCCGAGCGCAGCGGTATCATCAACCTGGCGCTGGAAGGTATCATGATCTTCGGTGCTTTCATCGGCGTGCTGTTCGTGCGCCTGATGCAGGGCAGCGCCGCCGTGCTGGCCGCTCAACAGACCGGGAACTGGGTGGCTATGCAGGGGCTGGAGCTTCTGGCTATGCTGGTGGCGGCAGCCATGGGTGCCGTGTTCTCCCTGCTGCTGAGCTTCGCCTCCATCAACCTGCGGGCCGACCAGACCATCGGCGGTACGGCCCTGAACCTGATGGCTCCGGCTCTGGTGCTGTTTCTGGTGCGTATCATCGCCAACCAGAACACCCTGCAGCTTGCTACCGGCGACTCCGCTACGTGGTTCATGATCCGAAAGTCCACCTTCGGCATCGACAAAAACACCGATCTTGGCTTCTTCGGCGAGACGTTTCTGGTGAAAGTCTATCTGGCTACCTACGTCTGCATCATCCTGTTCGTCATCCTGTCCATCATTCTCTATAAGACCCGCTTCGGCCTGCGGCTGCGGGCCTGCGGTGAGAATCCTCAGGCGGCGGACTCTCTGGGCATCAATGTCTACAAGATGCGCTATATCGGCACCACCATCTCCGGTGCGCTGGCGGGCATGGGCGGCTTTGTGTACGCCCTGACCACCGCCAACTGCTCCTCCAACGGCGACGTGGCGGGCTTCGGCTTTCTGGCGCTGGCCGTGATGATTTTCGGTAACTGGCGGCCTCTGAACATCGCCGGGGCCTCCCTCCTGTTTGGCCTGTTCAAATGCATCGCCGCCGCCTACTCCAGCATCGATATCAACGGCGACGGTGTGTACTGGCTGGCAGAGATCGGCATCAGCTCCCACCTGTACCGGATGCTTCCGTACATCATCACCCTGCTGGTGCTGGCCTTCGGTGTCAAGCACATCAAGCCCCCGGCCGGTGTCGGTAAGTACGACGACGAATAGAAAGCTGAGGTTGAGGTATTATGGAACAGATTCAGAACAACCGAGTCATTACCGATCTCTATCGGGAGAACGCCCAGTTCCCCGGCATCGCGCTGGATGGTTCCGACGTCTATCTGTGCTGGCAGCGCTTTGTGGACCGCCACGACAGCCTGATGGCCTCCTGCCGCCGGGGGGACGAGGTGGTGTGGGAGCGCGAGATCTCCGACGGCGGCGAGGTGCTCCACCCCGTCATTCTGGCTCACGGCGGCGCCATCTGGTACGCCTGGAGCGAGTACGCCCGGGAGAACTGGCGCATCCTGGCCCGCTGCTATCGGGACGGCCAGTGGGGCGAGGTGCTCACCGTCGCCTCCGGCGAGGCCCTGTTCTTCCCCCGCCTGTTCACCTGGCAGGGCAGGCTGCACATCATCTGGACGGAGCAGCACAAGGGCAGCGCGGCCGCCGTGCTGTGCCCCCTGACCGAGGCCGGCCCCGGCGCGGCCGAGACCGTGTCCGCGGTGGGCGAGGCCTACCGGGCCGGCGCGGCCGAGGGCGGCGACGGCAACCTCTATGTGGCCTACGACGGCTTTGACGGCAAGCAGTACAAGCTCTTTGCCCGGGCGCGCACCGCCGCGGGCTGGAGTAAGGAGATTGTGGTCAGCCAGGGCGAGGACTGGGCCTCCACCCCGTGGATCGCCGCCAAGCCCGACGGCGCCGTGGTGGGCTGGTACGACTACGGCTATATGGCCGTCTACTCCGTCCGCTCCGCCGACCTCACCGTCCGGGACGGCGCCCTGGCCGCGGTCAATCCCCAGTGCCTCAAGGAGGGCGTGGACTGGTATCTGGATCTCCACGTGGCCTCCAACGCCTCCGGCCTCCAGGCCATGGCCTACACCCGCAGCAAGTACGACGTGCTGGTGTGCACCCGCCGGGGCAGCGAGCCCTGGAGCCGTCCGGTGCTGATGTCCTACGGCGACGGCCACTGCGGCGTCCATCCCAAGCTGCTGGTGGATGAGGACGACACCATCCATCTGATGTGGCAGTTTGGCTTCAAGAACGGCCACATGGAGCGCAACGCCCAGGTGATCTACAACCACCTCACCCCCACCGAGCTGGCCCAGCAGCCCGACTATGTGGCGCCCCCCAGCGACTTCACCCAGCCCATCCCCGCCAACGCCGACAAGCGCCTGGACGAGCACCCCGCCGACGTGGTGCGCGCCTGGCTGGACAAAAACGGCTACGGGAACCTGTCCGTCTACTTTGGCGACATCCACGGCCAGAGCGGCCTGTCCGACGGCATGGGCGAGGTGGACCAGTACTATCACCGGGCCCGGGACAAGGCCCGTCTGGACTTCACCGCCCTCACCGACCACGACTGCTACCCCGACTGGACGACCCAGTCCGAGTGGGAGCTGCTGCGCACCAACTGCCGCCTGATGAACAAGGACGGCGAGCTGGCCTGCCTTCTGGCCTACGAGTGGACTCCCAACGAGTACAAGTACGACTACGGCCACAAGAACGTATACTACCGGGGCGACGAGGGCGAGATCTTCCGCTCCGGCGACAAGGGCGGCATGACCCCCACCGACCTCTACAACAGCATCCGCTCCTACAAGGCCCTCTGCATCCCCCACCACCCCGCCGCGGACTGGGTGATGGTGAGCGCCGCCACCGACTGGAACTTCCACGATCCCGAGGTGCAGCGCGCCGTGGAGATCTACTCCCGCCACGCCCCCTTCGAGACCTTTGAGGCCCGCTCCAAGTTCACCAAGAACATCAAGAAGATGGAGCGGTGCAGCGTGCAGGACGCCCTGGCCCGGGGCTACCGGATGGGCTTCACCGCCGGCAGCGACTCCCACCAGACCGAGCACGGCGTGGAGGGCGGCATTGTGGCCGCCTTCGTCCCCGCCCTCAAGCGGGAGTACGTGTGGGACGCCATCTATGACCGCCTGACCTACGGCACCACCGGCGCCCGCATTCTGGTCTCCCTGAAGATCAACTCTGCCCCCATGGGCAGCGAGGTCAAGGCCATCGGCGACGCCCCCGTCACCATCGAGGGCAGCGTTCTGGGCACCGACACCGTCACCGTGGAGCTGCTGCGGGACAATCAGGTCATCCAGACCTGGGCCTGCGCGGGCAATGCCTGCGACTTCACCCTGGAGGACACTGCCGGGAGCGACGCCTGCTACTACCTGCGCGTCACCCAGAAGGACGAGCACATGGCCTGGTCCAGCCCCATCTGGGTGGACC
>OJQI01001426.1_pt1 | contig 10446 bp, 5 predicted proteins | sample 1598711 | NCBI WGS metagenome assembly OJQI01 (sample SAMN03922505, study PRJEB24848) | human gut metagenome | isolation source: stool sample | host: Homo sapiens | place: Germany | collected 2011-11 | reverse complement strand
CTACACACTGCATATCGTCGGCAGCGTCAGATGTGTATAAGAGACAGTCCACACCTCATCTAACTTTGCAGTATTGTTAAAAGCCAACAAATCCATTAATTGTTGACCTTACTTCAAATGAAGCAGATTATTAACTTAACATATTATTAATCTTTCATTATTAACCTAATTAAATTAAACAGTATGAGAAACGCGCGTAATTTAAGATTCCGTTTTCTTATTATGTTTCTTTTGTTCATACCAATGATGTATGCCTTACCCCCTGAAGGTATTACTATCAAAGGTAAAGTAACGGATGAAACACTCAAAGAAGGTGTTCCCGGTGCTAATGTAACTGTAAAAGGTACAAGCATAGGAGCTATTACAGATTTCGACGGCAACTTTACAATCGTCGTTCCAAACAGAAAGTCGGTGTTGAGTATCTCCTTTATCGGGTATGTAACCCAAGAAATAGTAGTGGGAGACAGGAAATTTATCACAGTCACCTTGAAAGAAGACTCGCAGAACCTTGGTGAAGTAGAAGTGGTAGCTATCGCCTACGGTAATCAGGACAGGAGAATGCTTACGAGTGCCGTCTCCTCTATTGACAACAAGGAGTTGATAAAATCACCGGCAACAAGTATCACGAACATCCTTGCCGGTGCATTGCCGGGGGTATCTTCAGTACAGACTACCGGACAACCGGGTAAGGATGCCGCCGCCATTTACGTACGTGGTGTCGGTTCATTGAATGATTCACAGTCCAAGCCCTTAATTCTAGTAGATGGTGTCGAACGTGCCTTTTCACAGATTGACCCGAATGAGGTAGAAACTATCTCCGTGTTGAAAGATGCCTCTTCTACCGCAGTGTTCGGAGTAAGAGGCGCGAATGGTGTCATACTGATTACTACCCGTAGAGGTAAATCGGGAAAGACACAAATATCCGCCAGTACCAAGCTAGGATTGCAGCAACCCATTTCACTGGTAGAGCAGACAGGCAGTTACGAATTTGCACGGTTCTGGAACATGAAGCAGGAAATGGATCATGTCACCAATCCCAAACTTTACTTTACTCCGGAACAGATAGAGGCTTATCGTACAGGCTCCGACCCTATCATGTACCCTAACATGGATTGGAAGAAGTATATCTTCCATAATCTCTACCTCCAAAGCCAGAACAACGTCAACATTTCCGGTGGTAACGACAATGTACAGTATTTCGTATCGGTAGGTTATACGTATCAGAACGGACTACTGAAAGAACTTCCCGGACAGTTGTATGACAACAACTACCGCTACAACCGCTATAACTATCGTGCCAATATCGACGCGAACCTGACCAAGACCACTACCATGAAATTGGGTGTAGGCGGTGTGCTAGGCAAGATACAAGAACCACGCGACGTTCAGTCGGGTACAGGTAACGACCCGAATGCTTGGGTGATAGCGCAAATATGGTCACATCCTTTTGCCGGACCGGGGTTTATCAATGGAGTACGTACATTGGTTCCCGATGACCTGGTACCCTTAGGAGAAGTAATGCGCGATGGTATGTTCGTATTCTACGGAAAAGGATACAACCAAACGTATGACACGACGTTGAATATGGACTTGGACATCACACAGAAATTAGATTTCGTCACTCCGGGACTGAGCGTTTCCGTCAAAGGAGCCTACGACAATCAATTCAAGTTATATAAGGAACGTGCCGGAGGAGCCATAGAATCACAAACAGTATACTACCAATCATATTTCGACTCGAACGGGAATATGCCCCAGACCGATCCCGATTACGACAAGACACATATTTTCGTACCTTCCGGCAGCGATACTCCGCTGACCTATTCGGAAAGTAGCGGACGAGCACAAAACTGGTACCTCGAGGGACGTATCAACTATGATCGTATGTTCGGCGATCATAAAGTGTCCGGACTCATCCTGTACAACCAATCACGCAATTACTATCCGGACAGCTACACTTATCTGCCGCGCAACTATGTAGGACTGGTGGGACGTGCCACGTATGCCTATCAAAGCAAATACCTGCTCGATGTAAACGTAGGGTATAACGGCTCGGAAAACTTTGCTCCGGGTAGCACACGTTTCGGTATCTTCCCTTCTTTCTCAGCTGGCTGGATAGCCACTGCCGAGAAATTTATGGAAAACCAGAAAGTAGTGGATTACTTAAAGCTCAGAGCTTCCTGGGGACGTGTAGGTAACGACAAAGGCGTAAATTCCCGCTTTATGTACATGCCTGCCGTATGGGGTGGCTCAGGAAGTTACAGTTTCGGTATTAATAATCCCATATCCCAATCGGCAGCCGCCATCTCAAGTATGGGTAATCCGGAAGTGACTTGGGAAACTGCGGAGAAACAGAACTACGGTATCGATCTTAAGTTCTTCAACAGCCGCCTGTCTGCAACTTTCGACTATTTTATCGAACACCGCACGGGGATTCTTATTTCTCCAGAATCTACTCCGAGCATTATCGCAACCTCTCTGCCTAACCTCAATATAGGTAAGGTAAACAATCACGGTTACGAAATCTCTTTGGGCTGGCGCGACAGGATAGGTAAGAATTTCGGTTATTACGTAGATGCCAACGTCTCCTTTGCCCGCAACAAGATCCTTTATATGGACGAAGTACCCAAGCAGTTCTCTTATATGAACCATACCGGCGGTTCTACGGGACGTTACAGCGGATTGTACAACTTTGTCCGTCTTTATCAGTACAGCGACTTTACTACCGGTGCCGGTGGCGAGTTAGTTTTAAATCCGGAACTTCCGCAACCCTCCGTGAAGGTATATCCGGGCGATGCTATGTACGCTGACCTCAACGGTGATCATGTCGTAGACGGTAATGACAAATGTGTGACCGGCTTTGCCACCCGCCCGGAATATGTATTCGGCATGAACATGGGTTTCAACTGGAAAGGCTTTGACCTCTCCATGCAGTGGGTAGGCTCCAAGAACGTCAACAGAATGTACGAAATCGAATACCGTATCCCGTATACCAATGCAGGAAAGCGCGGTCTGCTAACCTACTTTTATGATGGTTGTTGGACAGAGGAGAACCAATTGGGTGCTGTCTATCCGCGTGCATCGGAAACTTCGGAAAGCTGGAATTCCGAGCCCTCTACTCTTTGGCTGGCAGATGCTTCTTATCTCCGCCTGAAAAGTCTGAGCCTCAGCTACACGCTCACCGGAAAAAAATTCTTGAAGAAACTGGGACTTACTTCACTCGGATTCAATTTCAGCGGTTATAACCTGCTGACTTTCTCACCGCTTAAATACCTTGACCCGGAAAGTAACCCTGACAACTATGGAGAGTATCCGCTGATTAAGGTGTACAGCTTTGGTTTAAATCTTAACTTCTAAAAGAACAACTTTATGAATAGTATATTAAAAGGATTCATGGCACTAGGATGCCTGCTAATGGCTTCTTCTTGCTCTGAAATCAGTTTCGGAGATAAATTTCTGGGCAATCAGCCTGAAAGTTCCGGAGCAACCACCAAAGAGATGTTTTCTTCGAGAATAAATGCCGAAAAGGTGCTGACAAAAGCATATACCGGATTACCTTACGGGCTGCCCACCACTTCCGACTGGAAGTTGGGTGTGAACATCCTCGAATCTCTCACTGACTTATGTTACAGTTTTCGAGACAACATCAACGACGGTCCTCTAAAACTTTATTATAACGGCGCACTCAGTCCCACCAACGTTCCCCGAAGTGCAGCCTACCGTTATGGAAGTAAAGCCGACTGGACTGCCATCCGCTACGCCTGGTGCTATATCGAGAATGTAAAAGATGTGCCCGATATGTCGGAAAGTGAAAAGAGCCAACGTATCGCTGAAGCGAAAACCGTTATAGCCCTTTGTTACTTCGAGATGCTTCGCTATGTAGGCGGCGTGACGTGGATAGACCACTATGTAGACGTCAACGAGGAGATGAACTTCCCCCGCATCACATTCGCCCAAACCGTGGAGAAGATTGTAGCTTTGCTCGACGAGGTCATCAACTCCAACTTAAAGTGGAAACAGGATGACGCGGATGACGGACGTATGACCAAGGCGGGAGCTATGGCACTGAAATTCAAAGTACTGCAATGGGCTGCCAGCCCCACTTTCAACTCTGACAAGAAATGGCATCCCCAAGCGGACGAATATACCTGCTACGGCAACTATAGCGCCCAGCGTTGGGAAGCTGCAAAGGCAGCAGGCGAGGCTTTCTTTGCGGAAGTGCAAAGACAAGGCGGATACTCGCTGATCCAGCCGGAGGAAGATACTCATCGGGCAAGACGTCTTGCCTACCGCCGGGCATACTATAATCGTGGCGGTACGGAAATACTGATCTCTACCCGTCATGGATATGATGTCAACACTATTTGGGAGTATATCGACAGCCGTCCTTGGGGGTATCTTCCTACATTAAACTATGTCGATATGTTCTCTTGGGCGGACGGAACCGATTTTCCGAAAGACTTCAACTGGCAGTCTCCTTCCCGTCAGCCTTTCTTTACCGTGGGTGATATGGAACCTACCCGTGACCCGCGCCTGTATGAAAATGTGGCTTGTCCGGGAGACACCTATTGCAATGGAACAGTCGCCCCTGTCCATCTCAATCATCCCAACTACAAAGCCGGTAGCGGATTCATGACCATGAAGTTCATCTTACAAGAGAACAGTGACCGTGAAGGGCCGATACAGTGGCCTCATACGCGTCTGCCGGAAATCATGCTGGGATATGCGGAAGTACTCAACGAAGTGAATAAACGTCCGAACGATGAAGCCTACAAGTTGGTGAACGATGTACGGAAGAGAGTAGGTCTCTCCGAACTTCCCAAGAACATGAATTACGATGAGTTTCTGGAAGCCGTACTGAGAGAAAGAGCACTGGAATTGGGATTCGAAGAGGTACGTTGGTTCGACCTTGTGCGCAGAGGTCGTGAAAACGATTTCAGAAAGCAACTGTACGGACTGCGGAGCAGAGGTAACGACCAACACAATCCCACAGCGTTCACTTTTGAGAAAGTAGAATTAAGCGACCGCTATTGGGTAGACAGTTGGGATACCAAATGGTATCTGGCTCCGATACCTCAAGACGAAATCAACAAGAGATATGGAATGACCCAAAATCCGGGTTGGTAAATTGATACGCAAACTAATATTCTATTGAACAATGAATAAAATAAACTATATATTAACCACTCTACTCCTGGGAGGTGCGGTAGTTCTGAACGCGCAGACACCAGCAACGGTATCGGATATGCAGCTGGCTGACACCTTGAGCGTAGGATACCGTATAAACGTATCTTCCCAGACCAGTAGTTATTCTGTCAACGGAGTCAATGCTTCTGCATTCGAAAAATCTCCGCATATAGACATCAGCAAAGCACTATATGGGAAAGTAGCCGGTCTGAACGTATATCAAGGCGCAGGCTCGTCAGCCGACAACGTTTCTTCTCTCTCCATACACGGTCATGCTCCGTTAGTGTTGATCGACGGTTTTCCTCGCGACATCACCGATATTAGTTCTATGGAGATCGAATCGTGCTACGTACTGAAAGACGCCGCTGCTGCTGCCCTCTATGGTATGCGCGGTGCTAACGGTGTAATATTGATTACGACCAAACGCGGCACAAGCAATGGACTAAAAGTAAAGGTAGACTATAACTTCGGCGTTAACACCCAGTTCCGCTCTCCTGACTTTGCAGACGCCTATACGTATGCGAACACTCTCAATACCGCACTGAGTGGAGACGGTCTGTCCGCACGCTACAATATCCGGGAATTGGAGGCTTTCCGTACAGGTATTTACCCATACGACTATCCGAACGTAGACTGGTGGGAAGAAACGTTGAACAAAACCGGATTTACACATAACCTAAAAATGGCTTTCAGCGGAGGTGGCGAAAAGTTCCGTTTCTATACCGTAGTAGATTACTATCGTGACCGTTCGATGCTGAAGAAAAATACGGAAGACACACGTTACGACACCACGCCCACAGATACACGCTTAACTGTGCGTACCAATCTGGACGTGAACGTGACTAAAAGTACTTATCTGAAACTCGGAATCGCTGGAAAACTGAAAGAACTTCGGGGAACCCGTTACGGGCGTAACGCTATCTTCAATGACATTTACGGCATTCCTTCGGCCGCATTCCCCATCCGTCATGAAAACGGCATCTTTGGAGGAAGTTCAGTCTATGGAGACAAGAACCCGGTTGCCTTACTGAAACATTACGGACATATCCGTAATGTATACGGAAGCCTGCTCGCCGACTTGAGCGTCCGCCAAAAACTGGACATGCTGACCAAGGGATTGGCAGTCGAGGCGGCTATTTCTTTCGATAACATCGGAGGAATGTATGAAACCAGCAGCAAAAGTTACCGTTATATGAACAGCGGAGCCAGTATTTCCGACGATGGCACATTGATAACCACTCCTACTATTTGGGGCACAGACTCCGAAACCTTGGGACACAGCCAGCCTTTTGAAAACCTGTTGTTCAGAAGCAACTTCCAGGCAAAAGCGGACTATAGCCGTACCTTTGACAAACACCGGGTAGGAGGAGCATTGATTTACGACATGCAGTCAGTAAATAGAAACGGCAGAAACAATTCACAAAAAAATCTGTCAGTTTTAATGAATGCCACCTATACTTACGACGACCGTTATACCCTTAATGCCGTATTCAACCGTTCCGGTTCGGCATATTTGCCGGATGGAGACAAATTCGCGAACTATCCTGCCATATCTGCCGCCTGGATCGTATCCAACGAAGCATTCATGGAGAAAATAACTCCGATTAATATCTTCAAGATTCGTGCCTCCTATGGTCTTTCCGGTTGGGATGGAAACTTGAGCCACGAATTATGGCGCCAGTCATACGGTTATGCTGCAGGTTACAACTTCGGCGAAAACGCCGGAAGCGTTTCAGGAGGTAGCGAAGGTAACTTGCCAGTAGTCGGATTGGTAGCGGAGAAATCCCAAAAAGCGACTTTCGGATTTGATCTTTCCGCTCTCAACAACCGGTTAAATGCTACTGTGGAAGGTTTCTACGAGAAACGTTCGGATATACTTGTGTCCGGCGCCAATTCCACGTCCGGCATCATCGGTGTCACGGTGGGGCAAGTAAACGAAGGAATCTATAAATACAGAGGATTTGATGCCTCTTTGAACTGGAATGACAAAGCCGGTGATTTCCATTACAGTATCGGAGCAACCATGTCGTACTTGAACTCGGAAGTAGTCAATGTAAACCAAGCCTATCAAGAGTATGACTACTTGTACACCAAAGGCAACCGTGTGGGACAGATGTACGGTCTGGAAGCAATAGGATTCTTCAACAGTCAGCAGGAAATCAACAACAGCCCGCAGCAAACATTCTCAGGCATCGCTCCCGGTGACGTGAAGTATAAAGACCAAAACGGTGATAACCGCATTGATGAAAAAGATGTGGTAAAAATGTTCGGTTCCTCACTACCACGTTTCTACTTCGGATTCAATCTGAATTTCTCCTATAAAAGATTCGAACTCTCTGCCGACTTCCAAGGAATGACCGGTGTAACAGTCTCTCTACTTGACAGCCCGCTTTACCGACCGCTTGTGGACAACGGAAACATCTCGAACACGTTCCTGAACGAGGAAGTTTACTGGACACCGGAGAACAAAGCCAAAGCTACTATGCCGAGACTGACTACACAGGAAAACCAGAACAACTACCGTGCCAGTTCATTGTGGTATCGTGACGGTTCGTTCCTGAAATTACGGAACCTGCTGGTAGCTTATACATTTCCGAAATCTCAGACCCGTTTTGCCGATTTACAAGTATTCGTGCAAGGCACTAACTTGTTCTCGCTAGATAACATCCATTTTGCCGATCCCGAACAACTTGGTATCGCTTATCCGTCTGCAAGGAGCTATTGGGCGGGTGTGAAACTTAATTTTTAATGTAAAGTAAATGAACATTATGAGAACCAAATACATCATCTTAACCGTTTTGTCTTCGTTGAGCCTTGCTTCGTGCAATTATCTCGATTTTGATGAAACAAACGGTTTGAAGACAAAAGAAGACATGTATAAGTATTTCGGTACAAGCAAAGATATGCTGTCCCACGTATACTCATATATGCCGCAAGGATATGCGTATTTCGCAACTGAAGGAATCTTTTCCGAAGAGAGTTATTCCATGCGTGACTGTGCCTCAGACGACGGTGAGTTCGGAGCTTACGCCGCCAACATCCAAAACGCGAACAACGGCAATTGGTCACCCATCAAAACGTATGATGACGCTTGGACGCTCTATCGTGGCATCCGTGCCGCCAATAGTTTTCTTACAGAGATTGCACAAGTGGACTTCTCGCGTTATGAACACGACGGACAATATCAGAATTGGATGAAGCAATTGAAATACTTCCCTTACGAGGCCAGAGTGCTGCGCGCACACTACTTTTTTGAGCTGGCACGCCGCTATGGTGATATCGCCATGCCATTGGAAGTGCTTACAGAAGAAAAAGCGAACACTATTGGTAAAACACCATTTGCCGAGGTGATTAATTTTATTGTCAACGAATGTAACGAGGCTGCTAACAACTTACCGGATGATTATGTAAACGAACCGGGAGCGGAGATAGGCAGAGTAACCAGAGGTTTTGCAATGGCGGTGAAATCAAAAGCATTATTATATGCAGCCAGCCGCTTACATAATCCTTCTATGGATACCGAATTATGGAAGCAATCCGCCAAAGCTGCATTGGACATCATGAATACAGGACTTTACTCCCTTGACGGTCAAGAGAGTGCCAACAACTTCGCATCAAAAGAAGTGGTACTGATGAGACTCAATGCTGAAGCTACAAACTTCGAAAGATATAATTTTCCTCTTCGTTTCACTTACGGGGCACGCACTTCCATGATTGCTTACGGCAACTTCCCGTCACAAAATCTGGTGGACGCCTTTGAAACCGCCAACGGTTATAGAGTGACACTGGAAAATACCGGTTGGGTTTGCGATGACCCCGATTTCAATCCGCAAGCTCCTTATGAAAACCGTGACAAACGATTCTATCGCACAATTCTCGCCAATGGCATGACATTTAAAGAGAGTACGGTAGAAACGTTCAAAGGAGGTATCGATGATGGTATTGTGTCAGAAGGAGGTTCGCCCACCGGTTATTTTCTACGCCGGTACATTCAGGAAGGTACCAGTTTTGAACCGGGCAGGGAATCAGCCAACAAGCACTATTGGGCAATTTACCGTTATGCGGAAACCTTGCTCACCTATGCAGAATCCATGGTTAATGCTTTCAATGATGTCGACTACACTGATGAGACTTATGTGTATTCAGCATTGTGGGCTATCAACGAAGTAAGAAAGAATGCCGACATGCCGCTACTTACTTCTATGGGAAAAGAAGAATTCTTGGAACGTCTGTACAATGAATGGCGCGTAGAATTTGCCTTCGAAGATCACCGTTTTTGGGATGTACGTAGGTGGAAAATAGCTGATACTACCCAGCGCGAACTGTACGGAGTGAAGATTGAAAAACAACAGAACGGCACACTGAGTTTTTATAAAAACCTTTATGAAAGCCGCACATGGAGAGACTGCATGTATCTCTATCCTATACCTCAGAGCGAGCTGTACAAAAATACAAACTTAAATCCTCAAAATGCAGGATGGTAATTTATTGTCTAATCTAATAGTAAATATGATATATGAAAAAGTTATATAACAACACATTATTGCAACTGATTCTTGCATTGTGCACATTCAGTTTCGTAGCATGTCAGGAGTTCGATATCGACTCACAGCCGGAAGGACCCCTCAACATCCAGATAGATGCACTGGAGGCTTATACCGCTTTGGCAACTTCTCCCAGCAACATCGTTTTTAATATAAGTTCAAACACCCCTTGGACAATCGAGAGTAATCAACAGTGGTGCAAACCCACTCCCACTATGAGTGCGGCAAGTTCACTGGTTTCGGAGATTGTAGTAACTCTCGAAAATAATGTGGGAAAACAAATGCGTACAGCTCAACTGTTCATCAAGGCTGAAGGCATTGAGGGAACTAAGGTAGTGACTATCGAACAAGCTTCTAAAGAAGACTTGGTAGTAATTCGTCCTACGGATATCGTTCCTACCGAAGGAGGCATGGTTTCATTTAATATCATTTCCAATAAACCGTGGGAAATCATTACTACGACTCAGTTCCTTGAGAATATCGATAAAACATCCGGTACGGGAAATGAGAACGGTGAGAAAGAGAACATTACAATTACTGTCCCCCAAAATACAGGAGCAATAAGAAGTGCGGAAATCACCGTGAAAACGGCTTTTCAGGAGGAGACATTCACTATTACCCAAGATGGTATTGTGATTGAAACCAAGAATGAAGAAGATGCTGTTCTGTCTCTTATACACATCTCCGAGCCCACGAGACGCTACGCTATCTCGTA
>OJQI01001414.1_pt1 | contig 10536 bp, 9 predicted proteins | sample 1598711 | NCBI WGS metagenome assembly OJQI01 (sample SAMN03922505, study PRJEB24848) | human gut metagenome | isolation source: stool sample | host: Homo sapiens | place: Germany | collected 2011-11 | reverse complement strand
ATCTACACACTGCATATCGTCGGCAGCGTCAGATGTGTATAAGAGACAGGATCATGGGCGTGGTGAAGGCGGACGCTTACGGACACGGGGCGCGGGCGGTGGCCGCCCAGCTGTGGGAGCTGGGCATCCGCCACTTTGCCACTGCCACGCTGGACGAGGCGGTCCAGCTGCGGGAGGCCGGCATCCAGGGGGAGATCCTGATCCTGGGATACAGCGCCCCTGCGTATTTCCACCTGCTGGCAGAGCACGGGCTGACCCAGACCGCCACCTGCCCGGACCACGCCGCCCAGCTGGAGACCTACTGCCGGGAGAACGGCGTGCGCCTCAAGGTACATATCGCAGTGGACACGGGTATGCACCGCATCGGATTCCTGCCGGAGGACCTGGACGCCATCCGGCGGGTGTATGAGAACGGCATCCTGCAGGTCACCGGCATCTACTCCCACCTCTGCGTGGCGGACACGGACGAGGAGGAACATGTGGACTTTTCCCGCCGGCAGGCGGAGACCTTCAAAAGCGTGGTGGAGTCCCTCCAGGCCCGGGGCGTGGAGCTGGGGACGGTTCACCTTCTGAGCAGCTATGCGGCGGTGAACTACCCGGAGTACGCCTATGACTACGCCCGCCTGGGCATTTTGATGTTTGGCGTCAAGAGCAGCGCGGCGGACTACCTGCGGGAGGACCTGCAGCCCATGCCGGTCATGACCCTGAAGGCCCGGATCACCTCTGTGCGGGAGATCGGACCCGGGGAGACGGTGAGCTACGGCCGGATCTTCCGGGCGGAGCGGCCCACCAAGGTGGCCTCCGTCTCCATCGGCTACGCCGACGGCATCCCCCGCTGCCTCAGCGGCGGAAAGCTGCGGGCCATCGTCCGGGGACAGTACGCCCAGGGCATCGGCCGGATCTGTATGGACCAGCTGATGCTGGACGTCACCGGCATTGAAGATGTCCGGGTGGGGGACGAGGCGGTGTTCATCGGCCGCCAGGGGGACTGTGTCATCTACGCAGAGGAGCTGGCGGAGAACGCCGGCACCATTACCAACGAGCTGTTCAGCCGCCTGGGCGCCCGGGTGGAGGGGCGCTGCTTCCGGCAGGAGGCCTGAGTGAGATGTGAGGCCGCGGAGCGGCTTTGCATAGATCAGAAACCAAGCGGGGGCCGGCCAGCGGAACGGTGCCTGCGGAGAAAGGAGGAAGAGAGATGGAACGGTATGTGGAGTGCGAGAGCCGCGGCCTGACCCTACGGGGGATGCTGCATGTGCCAGACCAGCGGCCGGGGAAAGTACCCTTTGTGATCCTGTTCCACGGCTTCTGCGACGACCGGAACGAGATCAACTTCGTCCACACGGAGCTCTCCCGCAGGCTGTGTGAGCGGGGGATCGCCAGTGTCCGGTTCGACTTTGCCGGCAGCGGCGACAGCGACGGGCGGTTCGAGGACATGACTGTCTCCAGTGAGGTGGAAGACGGCCTTGCCATCTTGGACTATGTCAAGAGTCTGGACTTTGTGGACCAGAGCCGGATCGCGATCCACGGCCTGAGCATGGGGGGATGTGTGGCCTCCATGGTGGCGGGCCTGCGGGATGCGGACGTGTGCGCCCTGAGCCTGTGGTGCCCGGCGCCGGACGTGGTCTACAACATGAAGCACAAGATGCTCTGCGGCGTGGATGTGTCTGACATCGAGGAGAAGGGCTACGCAGACTACGAGGGCCTGCGGGTGGGCCTGGGCTTCTATCAGGATGCCTTGGAGCTGGATCCTTACGCCGTGGCGGCCAAATTCACCAAGCGCGTGAATCTGGTACACGGGGATGAGGACGTGACGGCCTCCATCCACTGTTCGGAGCGGTACAAGGAGATCTATGGAGACCGGGCGGAATTCCTGGTGGTCCATGGCGCGGAGCACCGATTCAAATCCTGTGCGTTTCGGGCCGCCCGGATGGACTCGGCTCTGGCATTCCTGACCCGGGAGCTGCTGGGCTGAACGGAGGACTCCTGCGGCGCCGCGGGCGCGGTCCCGCGCCGCCGTACAATCTAGAAGGGAGAAACGAGAATGGATAAGACAAAGACAGTCAAGACGCGGAAGACCCCAACTCCGGCTTTCGCCGTGATCTCCTTCCTGGTGATCGTGGCCGTGCTGGTGGCGCTCATCAACCTGGGCGTGGACACCACTATGTCCGTGTTCATCGCGGCCCTGATCGCCGTGGTAATCGCGCTCCTGCTGGATATCCCTTGGGCGGATGTGGAAAGGACGCTGTTGCGAGTGGTGTCCGACTGCATCCCGACATTTTTGATCGTCATCATGGTGGGTATGCTGGTGGGCATCTGGATGGCCGGCGGCACGGTCCCGGCCCTGATGTACTACGGCATGAAGCTGATCTCCCCGAAAATCCTGGTGCCCCTGGCCTTCGTCCTCAGCGGGCTGACGGCGGAGTTCACCGGAACCTCCTTCGGCAGCGTGGCGACCATGGGCATTGCCCTGGTGGGCGTGGCCTCCACTACTTCCATCCCGGTACCGCTGGTCATTGCTGCGGTGGTCTGCGGTGCCTGGTTCGGCGACAAGATGTCCCCTCTGTCCGACACCACGAACCTGGCCTCCGGTGTCAGCAGGGTTCCCCTGTATGACCACATCGGGTCCATGATGTACACCACTATTCCCGCTGCACTGGTGGCGCTGGTGCTGTTTACCGCCGCCGGCCTGATGCATAGCGGCGGCGAGATGGATACGACTCGCGCCAACCTGATCTGCGACACCCTGGCGGAGCACTTCAACCTCAATCCCATCCTGATCCTGCCCGCCATCCTGGTGCTGCTGGTGTCGGTGTTCAAGCTGCCGGCCCTGCTGGGTATGGGCCTCACTGTGGTGGTCAGCATCGTGTTCGCCATGGTATTTCAGGGAGTGAACTTTGTGGAGCTGATGAACTATGCGGCCAACGGCTTCACACTGTCTACCGGCGTGGACATTGTGGACCCGATGCTCAACCGCGGCGGCATTACCAGCATGACCGGTCTGCTGATCACCTTCATGGTAGCCAGCGTCATGGGCGGCATCATCACCGCCACCGGCATCCTGGACGTGCTGGCCAAGGACGTGCTGCTGAAGTTCATCAAGAGCCGCGGCGTCCTGGTGACCGTCACTCTGATCTACTGCTACATCGTCAACTTCCTCACGGCCGGCGGCCAGACCGTGGCCATCATCGTCACCGAGCAGACCTTCGAGGACGCCTTCGACCGCATGGGCATCCACCGCAGGGTCCTCTCCCGGACGCTGGAGGATGCGGGGACCCTGAGTGCACCCATCGTCCCCTGGGGCGTTGCCACGCTGTATGTGATGGAGGTACTGGGCTGCGGCACGGAGTATATCCCGTATTGCTGGTTCATCTTCATTGTACCCATCTTCTCCATCCTCTGCGCCTTCTCCGGCTTTGGTATATGGGACAAGGACGGCAACAAGATGTGGGGCAGGAAAAAGGCTGCTGCAAAGTGATTGAGTCTGCCTGACAATACGGGCCGGCCCGATTTTCGGGCCGGCCCTTTTCGCGCGGCGCACCATGCCTGTTGCAAAGAACGGCCGCCTGCCGTATAATATTTCCATTGCAAGCACGGCCCGCCCTTCGGCGGCGGGGAAGGGAAGTGAACGGATTGGAAAAGGAGCATGGCCACACCCGCGTGGGCCTTTACGTCCAGGCCATGGCCAAGTGGCTGGCGGTGGCGCTGGTCACCGGCGTCTGCTGCGGCGTGGTGGGCTCCCTGTTCCACATCGGTGTGGAGCGGGCCACAGAGCTGCGGGAGCAACATCCCTGGCTGTTGTGGTGTCTGCCGGCGGCGGGACTGGTGATCGTGGCCTTCTACAAGCTGACAAAGACGGAGGGCCAGGGTACCAACGACATCATCGACGCGGTACACCACGGAAAGCCCCTGTCCATCTGGCTGCTGCCCGCCATCTTCCTGGGGACAATTCTCACCCACCTGTGCGGCGGCAGCGCCGGACGGGAGGGCGCGGCTCTCCAGATGGGCGGCACCATCGGCCGCCATGCGGGGAACCTTTTCAATCTGGATGACCGGGACCTGCGCACCGCCACCATGGCAGGCATGGCGGCGTTTTTCTCCGCCTTGTTCGGCACACCCCTTACCGCCACGGTGTTCGCCATCGTGGTCATCAGCATCGGCGTGGTGTACCACGTGGCGTTCATTCCATGTCTGACCGCCTCCCTGGTGGCCTACTGGATTTCTGTGGAGTTGGGGGTGGCGCCCACCCGCTTTTCTGTGGCGGCGCCGGAGCTGGAGAAGCTGATGCTGCTGCGGGTGGCGGTGCTGGGCGTAGGCTGCGCCCTGGTGTCCGTTCTGCTGTGCCGGACCCTGCACTTCGCGGAGCATCAGATGAAGAAGCGCCTGCCCAATGCCTGGCTCCGCGTCCTTGTCGGTGGCGGTGCGGTCATTGCCCTGACATACCTCTGCGGGACCCGGGATTACAACGGCGCGGGCATGGATCTCATTACCGCCGCCGTGGAGCAGGGCACTGCCCGGCCGGAGGCGTTTCTGCTGAAGATTCTGTTCACCGCGGTGACGCTCTCCGCAGGGTTCAAGGGCGGTGAGGTGGTGCCCTCCTTCTTCGTGGGGGCCACCTTCGGCTGTGTGGCGGGGCCGCTGCTGGGGATTCCGGCTGGCTTCGCCGCGGCGCTGGGGCTGGCCGCTGTGTTCTGCGGGGCCACCAACTGCCCGCTGGCCTCCATCTTCCTGTCCGTGGAGCTGTTCGGGGATGGTGGGCTGCTGTATTTTGCCCTGATCTGCGGCATCAGCTACATGCTCTCCGGCTACAATGGGCTGTACTCCAGCCAGACCATCGTCTACTCCAAGCTGAAGGCCCAGTATATCAATGTCCGCACCAACGCCTATCACGCCGGTGAGCCGGTGCCCCCCTTCCAGCAGGGAGGCGGGGAAGAGACGGAGAGGGATTGAGCACGTGCATTTTGGAAAAAGGGACGGCCGCTCACAGGGCGGCCGTCCCTTTCTAAAATGTGTTCACACCGGCGGAGCAGGATGAATGGCTCCGCTCAGGCATAGAATGAGAGCGGTGATGCGATGATGGAACTTTCCTGTGATCCGCTGGCCCTGACCACCGCTGTCAACACCCTGGCGGTCTCTCTGGCTGCCCGGCTGAACGACGAGGACCTGGAGCTGACAGCGGCGCTGCTGGTTCAGCTGGGAGAGACGCTGGAGACGATCTCCGTCCAGCGCCGCCGGACCCGCGGCGGGAGGTAGCGGCTTACTGTACCGGGCCTGTCAGCTCAGTGGGACAGGACTCGCCTGCGGCCATCTGACAGATGCCGCCGATGCCGCAGTCCACCATGCTGGACACGGCGGCATCGGTGTAAAAGGCCATGTGCTGGGTCATGATGACATTGCGGAACTGGTGGAGATAGAACCAGTTCCGATTGGGCAGAATGTCGACCCGGTGGTCGGCGTGGATGATGCCCTCGTCCCCCTCCACGGTGTCCATACCCAGGGCGCCGATTTTTCCCGTCTCGATCCCCTCAATCAGGGCCTCGATATCCGCCAGCTCGCCGCGGGAACAGTTGACGATTACCACGCCGTCCCGCATTTTGGCGATGGATTCCCGGTTGATGATGTGGCGGTTGGAGTCCAGCAGAGGCATGTGGAGGGTGATGACATCCGACTGGGCCAGAAGGGTGTCGAAGTCCACATAGGTGACCTGGGGTTCCACTGCCGGATTGCGCCGCAGGTCATAGGCCAGAATCCGGCAGCCGAAGCCGGAGAGATTTCGGGCAACCTGGGCGCCGATCCGGCCGGTGCCGATGATGCCGATGGTCAGATCCTTCATCTCGCGGCCCTGGAGGCCGGTGAGAGAGAAGTCGTTGACCTGCCCCCGCCACAGAGCCTGCTTGTAATGCCGCAGGCACATGAGGATCATCATGACGGTGAAGTCGGCCACGCCGTTGGGGGCATAGCTGGCGCTGCACACCCGCAGGCCGATGGATCGGGCGTGGTCCAGGTCAATGTGGTCATATCCGATGGTGCGGGTGGAGAGATACCGGATGCCGAGGGCGTGATAGGCATCCAGCAGGGCCGCGTCGATGCACCCCTGGCCCAGGATGGACACGCCGATGCAGCCGGCGGCCAGAGAGGCGTTCTCCAGTGTGGGCACCGCGTCTGTGACAGACAGCTCCACTCCGTGGAGCGCCGCCTGCTTCTCCAGGTCCGCCCGTTCGTCCGGGCGGGCCTCATAGACCATAATTTTCATAGATTCCTCCAACAGGTGGCCCCGTCAACCCTTCAGCAGGCGGCGGGCCACCTCCACATTCTTCTGCTCCATGGCCTGCAGGTTCCGCACGGCGGCGGCCTGGGCCTCCGGGTGGGCCGCCTGGGCCACGCACTGGTCGATCATGGCGCAGAGATTCTGCCCGGTCAGCTCTGCCAGATCCACGAACTGCTCCTGTCCGATATACCGCAGGAAGGCGGAGACCTTGGGGTCGTAGACAACGCCCGCCAGGGGGATCCCCTGCCCGGCGGCGAAGATCAGCGCGTGGAGCCGCATGGACACCACTGCCTGCATCCGGCTGAGGGCGCCGATGATGGTCCCGGCGCCGCCGGCATCGTCCAGGAAATAGTGGGGGATCGTCAGCCCGCGGGCGGCCAGCTGGCCCGCACCGGGGTCCAGATGCTTTTCCACCGCCACGAACACCGGCGTCAGACCATAGGTGCGGTAGGCGTATTCCGCCGCCGCGCCGAAGAGGGGGGCCTTCTCTTCAAACCCCTTCCACCGCCGCAGGGCAAAGCAGAGGTAATTGCCGTGGGGCGGGATACCGGCGCGCAGCAGCACGCTGTCGGTCTCGTCGTCCGGGGCCTTCTGCAGGATCAGCGCCGGGTCCGCAGTCAACAGGACCTCCGGCTCCGTCACCCCCATGGCCCGCAGTTCTTCCAAAGAGTCCGGCTCCCGCAGGGTGATGACATCCACATATTTGTTGATGATCTTGGCGGCCAGCTTCCGGTGGCTCTCCCGGGTGACGGGGCCGATGCCGCAGCCGTACATCTGCACCCGGTTGCCGGCCCGCTTGGCGGCCCGGATGTTGGCCAGATAGAACCACAGGGAACGGCGGGAGGTCACGTCCTGGATCAGGCTGCCGCCGCCGTTGATATACAGGCGGCTGTTCCACATGGCTGTGTGCCAGGCCAGGAAATTGGAACGGTGCACTGCCCGCACCCGGTAGGTGAGCCGGGTGCTCTTGGGGTCCTTGCTGAGGACCGTCATGGGCATGTCCGGGTCGATGGATCGCATCTCCTGCAAAATGGCCTCCAGGATGGCGTCGTCGCCGGCGTTGCCCCGGCCGTAGGCACCGCAGATCACCACGCCGTCCCGCGCGGCGGAGCGGCGCTGGTGACGGCGGAGAATGGAGGCGTAGATCTGCAGTTGGGTGGACACCGTGTTCTGGATGGAAAAATGGGAGGAGGCCTTTTCGTAGAGCTTCTCTCCCAGCCGGCGGCGCAGCTCGTCGTCGCTGCCCAGGGCGGACAGATAGTTCCCCAGGGACTGCCAGTCGCCGGGGCGGAAGAGGTAGCCGTTCACACCATGGTCGATGAGATAGGGGATGCCTCCCACAGCGGTGGAGACGGTGGCCAGGTGGAATCGGGCACCCTCCGTCAGAGCGTAGGGGAAGGTCTCCGACAGGCTGGTGAGGGCGTTGATGTCCAGCGCGCTGTAAAACCGGTCCATGCCGCCGGAGATCCATCCGGCGAAGCACACCTGCCGCTCTACGCCCAGCTCTGCCGCCAAGGCGGTGAGCTTGTCCTTCTCCGGCCCGTCGCCGGCGATCAGCAGCCGCAGTCGGGGGCACTTGGCGTGGCCCGCGGCGAAGCCCCGCACCAGAGTGGCCATGTCCTTCACCGGATTCATCCGGGCGGCGATGCCTACCACCACAGAGTTCTCGTCCACATCTGCGCCCAGGCTCCTCAGGTACTCCAGCCGGTCCCCCTGGGTGGGCGGGGGCGTGAAGTCGATGCCGTTATAGATGGTGTAGAACCGGTCCGCCGGGAAGCCCCGGGAGATCAGCAGGTCCACCATGGCGTCGGACACGCCGATCCGGTAATCCAGCCGCCGCAGGGCCAGGGCGTTGATGGTGCCGAAGGTCAGATGGCTGAGGGGGCGGCCCATGTAGTCCAGGCGGTAGTCGCTGTGGACGGTGGTCACCACCGGCAGTCCCGTGACCTTGCGGAGCATGGCGCCGATCATGTTGGCCCGGGAGCCATGGCAGTGGATGATCTCGTAGCCGCCCTCCCGGATATAGGCCGCCAGCTTCCGCCGGGTGCGGAAGACGTTGTTGCCCCCGCAGATCATGGTGGGAATGCCCATCTGGCGGGCCTCCTCGGCAAAGGGGCCGTCCCGGAAGCACACCAGCTGGGCGGTGATGGTTTGATTCAGATGTTGCAGCAGGCTCAGCACATGGGTTTTTGCGCCGCCGGAGTCTCCGCCGCTGATGAGATGAATGACCTTCATGGAATGCCTTTCTTTCCGCTTTCCGCAAATAGGGGTTGTGAAATCGCGAGAAATATTATACAATACGAACCAGATATTGTCCAGACGACAAACGCCAAATACAGGCGCGTCCGCGCCTTTTACGGAGGAGACCATGGAACAGAAAGCAAAACGCGTTGGAAAGTTCAACATCATCGACATCATCGCCGTGATTTTGATCGTGGCGGTGGTGGCTTTTGGAGCCTGGAAGCTGCTGGGCAGCAGCGGCGGCACCGCCGCCGAGGACGGCGGCATGGTGAAGGTGACCTATGTGGTTAAGTGCGAGGGTGTGCCCACGGAGCTGTACGAGACCTGCCAGGCCCATCTGCCCTCTCCGCTGATGGCCTCCGGCGCTCTGGTGGGCGGCCAGATTGAGCGCGTGGAGATGGAGCCCTACTACGTGCTGGGCCCCGATGGGCAGTGGATCGAGGATCCGGAGCATGTGACGCTGCTCTTCACCGCCACCACGGAGACGCCTGCCGGCGAGGTCATGACTACCAAGGTGGGAGACCAGGAGGTCCGGATCGGCAAGACGGATTATATTTTGAAGAGTGAGTACATTGAGTTCTCCGGCGGCACCATCGTGGATGTCCAGTGGGAGGGACTGGCAGAAGAGTAACAGAAACGCATGAAAAGCAGAACAGGCGTCCGCCTCATTCCAAATGAGGCAGACGCCTGTTTTTCAGTTGAACGCACAGCTCTTTTACGTCTATGGGCTGTCCACCTGCAGAAGGGGCTTATCTCCACGCCTTCCAGGCGTCCCGGTTCAGCATGTTGGCGGGCATTTCACCGCTCCGTGCCTGCCGGATGCTGCGGGGAAAAAGGAATCCTGTTTTTCGTGCAGTTTCACGCCGCCAGGATCCCCTGCTGTGTACGGCGCGAGGATTACGTTGAGGAGCGCCCTCAGCCAGCTTGCTTGGGAAAATGGCTCTGCCTCAAAGACATCCGGGCAAGCGCCGGCGATCTGATGGTCGCTTAAAGCCTCGATCAGGACCTCTTCGTGAACGATCCCTCTTGGCCATGTTGACCAGAAAAGCAGACGGCTCTATCTTCGCCATACCCGGCCCCGGTTTGAATCATCCGCAGCTTCAGAGCCTTGTCCCCAAAAGAGGGAATCGGGATGTGTTCCGGGATGAGCGCATCCGCACTCTGCAAAAAGGGGCCGGACAGCTCCCATTCGGTGATAAAAACCTCCCGGTCAGCGGGAAGGAATGCCCTGATCTGCGTGTCTGTGGCCGCAGGGAAGCGCCCGATGATGACGAGATTCATGGACGAATGCTCACAGGGAGTTCTTGCCCCGGGCCATATACTTGCCCGCCGGCGCCTCCACCAGGACCTTTCCGTTTTCCACGGAGAGCTGCCCCCGCAGCCACACCTGCCGGATGCCGCCGGCGGTGACGAAGCCTTCATAGGGGTTGTAGTCCACATTGGCCACGCAGTCCTCCGCTCGGATCACATGGCTGGCGCCGGGGTCGTAGACCACGATGTCCGCGTCGCTGCCGGGCCGCAGCACGCCCTTCCGGGGATAGAGACCATACAGCCGGGCGGGATTCTCGCTGAGCACCCGGCACATCTGGGCGGCGCTGATCTTCCGCTTGGCCACGCCGTAGGAGTACAGCAGCTCGCCCCGGGTCTCCACGCCGGGCAGGCCGCCTGGGATTTTGGTGAAGTCCTCCCGGCCCATGTCCTTCTGGGCCAGGGTGAAGGAGCAGTGGTCTGTGGACACGGTCTGGATAGCGCCCCGCCGCAGGCCCTTCCACAGGTGCTCCTGCTCGGCCTTGTCCCGCAGGGGCGGCGCGCACACATACCGGGCAGCGGCGGAGTAGTCCTCGTTGAAATACACGCTCTCGTCCAGCAGCAGGTACTGGGGACAGGTCTCCACATACACGGTCTGGCCCCGCTTCCGGGCGTGGTCCACCTCCAGCAGGGCCTCCCGGTTGGTGAGGTGGACGATGACCACCGGCGCGTCCGCTGCCTGGGCGATCCGCAGCAGGCGGCTCACTGCCTCAGCCTCCAGA
>OJQI01001405.1_pt1 | contig 10567 bp, 7 predicted proteins | sample 1598711 | NCBI WGS metagenome assembly OJQI01 (sample SAMN03922505, study PRJEB24848) | human gut metagenome | isolation source: stool sample | host: Homo sapiens | place: Germany | collected 2011-11 | reverse complement strand
GCAGAAGAATATACACCGCCGCGTTGACAGTTATTATGATTGTCAGCGCGGCTTTTCCGCTGCCCTGCGCCGAGGAGAGCAGCAGCCCCGCGAGAAACGAAGCCGTCACGCAGACGGCGGGCTTTATTATCGAATCCATGATATTTATTTCGAGCGTGCAAACTTTTGAAAGCCTGTGTATGCTCAGCGAAAAGTTTACTATCTCGCTGATAAAAAGTATCGCGACATAGCCCTTTACGGAATATTTCGGGATGAGTATCAGCACGAGCACGACGCACATCGCGGAGTCGATTATGTTATATCTCATTGAATATACCTGCTGGTCGAGCCCTTTGAGTATTCCGTCAACTGTCGTGTCTGTGTACATTATCGGCAGAAGCGGCGCGAGCACGCGCAGATATTCCGCGCATTGCCCGTCCCCGTAGATGCACTGCGACAGCCCCTCGGAAAAAATGAACATTATTCCCGCCGTGCCCATCGAAAACAGCACGGTTATTTTTATCGCCCGCGCCGCCATGCTGTCTATCCTGTTTCTGTTGCTGCGCGCCGCACATTCGGCAAATTCAGGCACGAGCATGCTCGCGAGAGCTGTCATTATGGCGGCGGGGTAGAGGATAACCGGCAGAGCCATGCCGTGAATGACTCCGTAGAGCGTCATCGCGCAGCCCGCGCTCTGTCCGGATTTGCGAAAGCCCACGGGAATCAGCAGGTGTTCTATCGTCAGCAGCACCGAGCGCGCGCACGATCCGGCGGCGTCCGGGAGCGCAATGCGCAGCAGAGCCCGAAGCCCGCCGGGCGTTTTTTCTTTCGGCTTTTGGTGCTTCGTTGACTTGTAGAGCAAAAAGGCGCATAGCAGCGAGCTGATCTGCGATATCGTTATGCCGAGCGCCACCGCGTCGCAGGCGTACTCCGCGCCCTTTGCCGCCCAGAATCTGAGCATCAGAACAGAGACCGCTATTTTTACTGCCTGCTCGAATATCTGCACCGCCGCGTATTTGAGCACCGTGCGTCGCGCCGTGAAATATCCGCTGAACGCGCAGCCGACCGACGCCGCGGGGAGGCTCAGCGCGAGTATGCGAAGCGACGACGCCGTGCGTATGTCGCCGAGCCACAGCTTTGCTATCAGCTCCGCGCCGAACCATACGGAGGCGAGCATCATGCACCCGACCGTCAGCCCGTAGAGCGCGCACCGCCGCATTATCCATGCGCCCTGACCGGCATTTTTTCCGGAATCTTCGACCGTGAGCCGCGTCGATGCGAGCGGCAGACCCGCAAACGAAAATGTCAGCGCCATCGCGTATACATCCGTGACGAGCGAAAAAAGTCCTATTCCCGCCGCGCCCAGCCGCCCGGTCAGATATACATTGAACGCAACGCCGACCGTGCGCATGAGAAACGATGTCGCGGCGAGCGTCAGCGTGTTTATGAGAAGCCGTTTCGTGTTCTTCATTTTTGCCTCCGGAGAAGTCAAAAAGCGTTAAATCTCTTGACAAAAACGCTTCTGAATGTGATAATATAGAGTAATTCATCGGAAAAGAGGGAATCCCCAAAAAAGGCGTATGAAGTGCCGAGTACCGCATCGCCGCCGATTTCTGAAATGTAAAATCAACGCTGCTCCTCCGGCGCGGAGCAATCAGCGTTCATGTAAAATCTATTCGCCGGAGAAATGGATTATGTTATGGCAAAGGAACTCGCAAAACAGTATGATCCGAAGGAAGTGGAGGACAGAACCTATAAATTCTGGCTCGACGGCAATTTCTTCCACGCCGTACCCGACCCGGAGAAGAAACCCTATACTATAGTTATTCCCCCTCCGAACATCACAGGTCAGCTCCATATGGGTCATGCTCTTGACAATACTCTTCAGGATATACTTATCCGCTACCACCGCATGCAGGGCTACGATACCCTCTGGCTGCCCGGCACCGACCACGCTTCTATCGCCACCGAGGCGAAGATAGTCGAGGCTATGGCAAAGGAAGGCCTTACAAAGGACGATGTCGGCCGTGAAGGCTTCCTCGAGCGCGCATGGGCGTGGAAAGAGAAGTTCGGCGGCAGAATAATCGAACAGCTCAAGAAGATGGGCTCGTCCTGCGACTGGGAGCGCGAGCGCTTCACCCTCGACGAGGGCTGCAACGAGGCTGTCAATGAGGTTTTTTGCAACCTCTATGAAAAGGGACTCATTTATAGGGGCGAGAGAATAATCAACTGGTGCCCCCATTGCCTGACTTCGATCTCTGACGCCGAGGTCGAATATGAGGATCAGGCGGGTCACTTCTGGCATCTTCGCTATCCTTTCAAGGACGGAAGCGGCTATCTTGAGCTTGCAACGACCCGACCCGAGACCCTGCTCGGCGATACCGCAGTCGCCGTCAACCCCAATGATGAAAGATATAAGGATATCGTCGGCAAGACCCTCATCCTGCCCATAGTCCACCGCGAGATACCCGTTGTCGCCGATGATTATGTCGAGATAGACTTCGGTACCGGTGTCGTTAAGATAACCCCCGCGCATGACCCAAACGACTTTGAGGTCGGTCTGCGCCATAACCTGCCCGTTATCAATGTCCTGACCGATGACGCAAAGATAGTCGACGACTATCCGAAATACGCAGGCATGGACAGATACGAGGCGAGAAAAGCTATCGTCAAGGATCTTGAGGCTGAGGGCGCTCTCGTCAAGGTCGAGGATTATAACCACAATGTCGGCACCTGCTACCGCTGCTCGACTACCGTTGAGCCCCGCGTTTCAAAGCAGTGGTTCGTCAGCATGAAGCCCCTCGCGGGTCCCGCTATCGATGCTGTCAAGAACGGCGAGACAAAGTTCGTCCCGAAGCGTTTCGAGAAAGTCTATTTCCATTGGCTCGAGAATATCCGCGACTGGTGCATCTCCCGTCAGCTCTGGTGGGGTCACCGCATCCCTGCATGGTATTGCGACGATTGCGGCGAGATAACCGTTGCAAGAACCGCTCCCGACAAGTGCTCGAAGTGCGGCAGCACCCATATCCATCAGGATCCCGATACGCTTGATACATGGTTCTCCTCGGCTCTCTGGCCGTTCTCGACCCTCGGCTGGCCGAATACCGACAGCGAGGATTTCAAGCGCTATTATCCCACCAACACCCTTGTCACAGGTTATGATATAATCCCGTTCTGGGTCATGAGAATGATGTTCTCCGGCATTGAGCAGACCGGTCAGGTTCCGTTTGATACCGTCCTCATCCACGGACTCGTCCGCGATGAGCTGGGCAGAAAAATGTCGAAGTCGCTCGGCAACGGCATCGATCCGCTCGAGGTCATTGACAAGTACGGCGCAGATGCCCTGCGCTTCACTCTTGCCAACGGCAACAGCCCCGGAAACGACATGAGATATTCCGACAAAAAGGTCGAAGCGAGCCGCAACTTTGCCAACAAGCTCTGGAACGCCGCACGCTTTATCCTTATGAACCTCGACGGCTCCGAAGAAGCGGGTCTGCCCGATGAGCTTGCACTCGAGGATAAGTGGGTGCTCAGCCTCTATAACGACCTCGTCAAAGAGGTTACGGACAATCTCGAGAGATTCGAGCTCGGAATCGCAGTTCAGAAGCTCTATGATTTCATCTGGGATGTTTTCTGCGATTGGTATATCGAGCTTGCGAAGATTCGCCTGCAAAAGGGCGGCGAGCCCGCGCAGTGTGCAAAGCGCGTGCTCATATATGTCATGTCCAATGTTTTGAAGCTTCTCCATCCGTTCATGCCGTTCGTGACCGAGGAGATCTGGCAGTCCCTGCCGCATGAGGGCGCGAGCATAATGGTCTCCGATTGGCCGCAGTATTCCGACGCTCTGAACTTCAGCGCAGAGGAAGAGCAGATGAACATGATTATGGAAGCGGTCAGGGCGATAAGAAACCGCCGCGCCGAGATGAATGTTCCTCATTCAAAGAGAGCGAAAATATATATCAGTACCTCCTATGTCGATACCTTCAGACTTTCCGGTGAGTTCATGCAGAAGCTCGCGGGCGCGTCCGAGGTCGAGGTTGAGGACGGCATCGAGATAGACGGCGCAGTCTGCATCGTCACCGACGCCGCAAAGATATATATCCCCATGGGCGACCTCGTTGACTTCGAAGCCGAGCGCGCAAGACTCAACAAAGAACTCGCCTCCGCTCAGAAGCAGCTCGATGGCATCAACGCCAAGCTCTCCAACGAGAACTTCGTCTCCAAAGCTCCCGCGCCGGTCGTTGAGGCTCAACGCGAAGCGGCGAGAAAGCTGAACGAGAAGATTGCTATGCTCAACGACAGCCTCTCTAAGATCGCCAATGCGTAATTTCGCGTGATACTGCGTTGTGAGAACCGTGCAAATTCGGCGTTTATTGCGCTTGTGCATATTCTCTCATAAAAACCAACCTGCAAAGGACGGGCGTGTCCCGTCCTTTGATGTTTTACGGAGGAAAACTGATGACACCAACCGAAGCAATCGAATATATCCATTCGCGCCTGACATTTGGCATACACCCCGGCATGGAGCGTATCAGGGCGCTCTGCGCCGCGCTCGGAAACCCGCAGGATGAGCTTCGCTTCATCCATGTTGCCGGGACTAACGGCAAGGGCTCGACGAGCACCATGATATCCTGTATGCTCTCTGCCGCCGGGTACAGAACCGGGCTGTTCACTTCGCCCTATGTCATCGATTTCCGCGAGCGCATGCAAATTGATGGCGAGATGATTCTGCCGGAGGAGCTCGCCTCGACCGTTGAGCGCGTCAAATTAGCGTGCGACGAACTCGATAAGCGCGGAATTGTCGCAACCGAGTTCGAGACCCTGACCGCCGCCGCGTTTCTCTGGTATAAAGAGCGCAAATGCGATGTTGTCGTGCTCGAAGTCGGGCTCGGTGGGCTGCTCGATTCAACGAATATTATAAAAACTCCGCTCGTCTCCGTCATAACCTCGATTTCCATGGATCACACCGCGATACTCGGCAATACAATCGCTGAAATAGCCGCGCAGAAATGCGGAATAATCAAGCCGCGCGGCGTGACGGTCATGTATCCCGAGCAGTCTGTTGATGCACGCCGTGTTATAGAAGAAACCGCTCGGCGCGAGAAAAATAGGCTCGCAGTGCCGGATATGACCGCCTGCCGCGTTGTTGACGAGACGATACGCGGCACAGATATTATCTACGGCTCGCTGAATCTCCGCATACCGTTCGCGGGCGACCATATGATAAAAAATGCGCTGACAGCCGTCACCGCCGTTCGCGAATGCGGATTGAATGTCAGCGGCGAAGCGATAGAGCAGGGAATGAAAAACGCCGTGATGCCCGCGCGAATGGAGCTTATCGGCGATAAAATTATTCTTGACGGCGGCCATAACGAGGGCTGTGCCTCGGCGCTTAAAGCGTTTCTGGAGCGCTTCGCAAGCGGCAGACGCATCGCCGTGTGCGCGCTCATGGGCGATAAGGACTGCGACACATATCTGCGCCTGACCGCGCCGCTGTTTGAAAAAATGTATCTGACAGCTCCGGACAATCCGCGCAGCATGAATCCCGAAGCCCTGAGTGAGCTTGCCAATAAATATTGCGCCGACTGCACGCCTGTGTCCGACCCGACAGAAGCTTGCCGCATGGCGATAAATGACATAAAGCAAAACGGCGGAACGCTCGTTACTTGCGGTTCGTTCTATCTCGCAGGCGAGGTTCGCGGTTATCTTTTGGAAAATAAAAATATTTAACCCGCCGCATTTCGGCAGGATTTTCAAACGGGATGGATTATTATCTTTGATGATAATAGTCCGTCCTGTGTTTTTTTTGTACAAGCCGTGTCCGATTTTTGATCATATCAAAACGGCTCTCCACACAGAGTCGACCAACGGCGGCACAGATTTTTCATAAGATTTGCTGCAATTAAAAATTGTGCACGGTTCGTAGGGACAGCCCTTGCGGCTGTCCGATATCGGCGGCAGCCGATACAAAATTTTAAATGTACTGATATCGTCAACAAAAAATTCAAACAAATCCGAGAATAATCCCACTCATCCCGGACAAACTGTTAATTGATAATCACCCCAAAGGAGGAAAAAACATGGGTGTTGAAATAATCTCAAATCCGCTCAGCGTCAGCGCGCTGCTCTCCGGCGAGATAGACCACCATACCGCCGCCGCAATGCGCGCGGATATCGATGCCGCCGCCGCGGCTCAGCAGCCGAAGATACTGCGCCTCGACTTCGCCGATGTCACTTTTATGGACAGTTCCGCCGTCGGTCTTGTCATGGGTCGCTATAGGCTCTTGCAGGGCTGGCAGGGGAAGCTCGAGGTCACGAATCTCAGCGAGCGCAATTATAAAATGATGCGCCTTGCGGGTATGCAGGCGCTGTGTACGCTGTCGCAGAAAAGGAACAAGGAGGATAAACATGAGTAGAAAAAAGCCTGTCGATCAGATGAACCTGAAAATAGAGAGCCGCTCCGTCAACGAGAGCTTCGCGCGTGTCGCAGTCTCGGCGTTTGCGGCTCAGCAGGATCCGACGGTCGAAGAAATATCGGATATCAAAACCGCCGTCAGCGAGGCGGTCACAAACTGCATCGTCCACGCCTATCCCGCGAGCGTGGGGGAGATATACATATGGGTCGGGCTGTTCGACGACGGACTCGTCCGCATCAGAATAAGGGATCGCGGGTGCGGTATAGCCGATGTGCGCCAGGCGATGGAGCCGCTGTTCACGACTCTCGGCGGCGAGCGCGCAGGCTTGGGATTCGCCGTCATGGAGAGCTTTATGGACAAAGTGCGCGTGCGCTCCGTCCCGGGCAAGGGGACGAGCGTCACCATGGATAAATTTATAAAAGGACGCGGCGATGGACAGGGCTGAACGCAATGAACTCGTTGAAAAGAATATCGGTCTTGTCCATGCCTGCGCCAACAAATTCCGCGGCAAGGGTGCGGAGTATGACGACCTGTTTCAGGCGGGGTGCGTCGGAATTATAAAAGCCGCCGAGAACTTCGACCCGGAGCGCGGATTCTCGTTTTCGACTTATGCCGTGCCCGTCATTCTCGGCGAGATAAAGCGCATTTTCCGCGACGGCGGCAGCGTCAAAGTCGGACGCGCACTGAAAGAAAAAGCGCGAGCCGCGATGCGCGAAAAGGAGGCGCTGACCGCCGAGCTCGGCTGCGAACCGACTGTAGGTCAGCTCGCCGAACGCCTCGGCAGCGATGTCGCCCAGACGGCGCAACTGCTCAATGCGGCAATGCCCGCCGTGTCGCTGACCGCCTGCACGGACGACGGCGAGGGGCAGATAGACCTGCCCGTTGAGTCGCCCGAGAATGCCGCCTCGGAGCTTATCGCCCTGCGCGAAGTTATCGCTCTGCTAGATGACCGCGACCGCGAGATGATAAGCCTGCGCTATTATCGCGGCATGACCCAGAGCCGAACTGCCGAGCTGCTCGGTATGTCGCAGGTGCAGGTGTCGCGGCGCGAAAAAGCCGTGCTCGCGCTCCTGCGGCGCAACCTGTCCGCCTGATTTTCTTGACAATTCCCGCCGATGTGATAAACTTAACTGAGATCATATTGGAGGGACAAAAAATGAAAAAGATGATTCCCAACGGCGTCTATCCGACCATGATAACGCCGTTCACAAAGGACAATAAGATAGATTATGCGGCTGTCGAAGCGCTTATAAACTGGTACGCCGGGAAGAAAGTCGACGGAATTTTCGCCATCTGCCAGTCGAGCGAGATATTCTTTCTCTCGTTTGAAGAGCGACTCGAGCTCCTGCATTTTGTCATGCAGCATACGCCGAAAAATATCTCAATAGTCGCGTCCGGTCATGTCGCGGATGATCTCGGCACTCAGATAGAAGAGGCAAAGGCTTTCATAGACGAGGGGATAGACGCCTATGTGTTTATCTCGAACAGATTTGCCTCAGCCGATGAGGACGACAGCGTGTTCCTCAAAAATATCGACAGGGCTGTCGAATCCGTCGGCGATGTCAATTTCGGCATCTATGAGTGTCCCTATCCCTATAAGCGCATTATGACCCCTGCGGTGCTCAAAAAGCTCGCCGAGTCCGGCAGATTCACTTTTCTTAAGGACACCTGCTGCGACCCCGGCATGATAAACGAAAAACTCAGAGCCGTTGACGGCATGGGACTCAAGATATTCAACGCCAACTCCGCGAGCCTGCTCGAAACGCTGAAAATGGGCTGCGCCGGATTCTCGGGCGTTATGGCGAATTTCCACCCGGAGATATATTCGTGGCTGTGCAAAAACTTTGAAAAAGAGCCGGAAAAGGCGAAGAAAGTCCAGGCTTTCCTCGGCTTTGCCTCTCTCGCCGAGTGCCAGCTCTATCCCGTCAACGCAAAATATTATCTCTCCCTCGAGGGCGTGCCCATGGGTTATGACTGCCGCTCAAAGGACGCCTCGGCGTTCACTCTCAGCCGCCGTATGGAGATAGATCAGATGCGCGAGCTGACCGAACAGTTCAAGGCAGATATGGGTATAGAATAATGCCCGAACTCGGTTTTCAGTATGAATTAACGCGCTCCGACCGCAGGACGCTGAGCATAAAAATATCGCGCGATGCAAAGGTTCTGGTCTATGCGCCGCGCCGCATGAGCCTCAAGCATATCGAAGATTTTCTCTTCGAAAAGCGCGCGTGGGTGCTCAAAAATCTCGCAAAGGTGCAGGAGCGCAAAGACATTTCCGATTCGTTCGTCCCGGGAGGGGAGTCGGGGCTTCTCCTGCTCGGACGCGAGTATCCGCTGACGGTTGTCAAAAGCAGGCGAGCGGGATTTGACGGCAGCAGCTTTTTTGTTCCCGACGGGCTCTCGGTTGATGATACGGCGGCAGCGCTCAAGGAAATCTACCGCTCGCTTGCCAAGAATTATCTCGTCCGCAGGACATATGAGCTTGCCGATCAGTTCGGCGAAACGGTCGCTTCGGTCAAGATAAATTCCGCGAGAACGCGCTGGGGTTCATGCACCTCAAAGGGGAATATAAATCTCTCGCTGTTTCTCGTTATGGCGCCCGGGGGCGCGGTTGATTATTGCATTATCCATGAGCTTTCGCATCTTAAACACATGGATCATTCGGCGGCGTTCTGGCGGCTTGTCGGTTCGCGGTGCCCGGATTATGAAAAGCGTAAAGAGGAGCTGAGAGTTTTAAATCTCCGCCTCATGCGCGAAAAATGGTGAAAAGACGGCTGTGATCGGGCGATATATTTGCTCCGACCGCAGCCGTTTTTATTTTTGAAAACCGATTGACAACGGGAATAAATTCCATATATAATTGTCTTGTAAACGGCGCGTTCGGAGAATAACCGCCGACAAAAACAATGAAAAAGGGATGGTCATGTGGCAAAAATAATTTCATTTATTGTATCTGTAATTATGTTCTGCTTCCCCGCGCTCAACATTCCGCACGTTAAGGTTGACGATACGAAGTTCAACACCGAGTATGCCAACGTTTTCGTTCACGGTCTTGCGGGCTGGGGCAGCTACACCTGGTATAACGATTTCCTGCCCTATTGGGGTATGTTCGGTGGCGATCTGATGCAATATCTCAACGCCCGCGGCTTCGAGTGCTATTCTGCAGCGGTCGATCCGACGGGAAGCGCATGGGACAGAGCCTGCGAGCTCTACGCCCAGCTGACCGGCACCGTCACCGACTACGGCGAGGAGCATTCAAAGCGCTGCCGCCACGACAGATACGGCGAGGATTATTCCTCCGATCCGCTTATCGATGAGTGGAGCGCCGAGGATAAGATAAATCTTCTCGGTCATTCATTCGGCGGCGTGACCGTCAGACTTCTGGCAGAGCTTATGGCAAACGGCAGCGAGGCCGAGCGCGAGGCTTCGGGCAGCGATGTCTCCGACCTGTTCACGGGCGGAAAGGCAGATTGGATATATTCCGTCACAGCGCTCGCCGCTCCGCATAACGGCACGACCGCCTATCTCGTGCGCGACGCTATAATAAAGGATGTCAACGCCACCGCCGAAGAGCGCGCGGTTGTCGCCATGCTCACCGTTGCCACCGCTCCGCATCTCGACAGAGCACTTTCGGACAGCGCAGAGTACGACATGGATATCGACCATGCTCTCGCGATAAATGAGAATATCTCGACGCTCAAAAATGTCTATTATTTCTCCTATCCGTGCAGCGCGACCGAGCGCAATGAGGACGGCACTTACAGCCCGGTAGACGGCAATATAGATAGGCTCTTCAGAGCGTGCGCAGTCAGAATGGGCAAGTTCACCTGCACCACCAAGGGCGGCTATGTCGTCGACGAAAAGTGGTTCGAGAACGACGGACTCGTCAACAAAATCTCCGCTCTCGCTCCTTTCAATGCACCTTCTGCCGTTTACAGCGGCGGCGAAGTCACAACGGGCGTATGGAACATCATGCCGACATTCAGCGGCGACCACCTCTCGATAAACGGCGGTCTGTTCGTCAATCATAATGTCCGCGTGTTCTATGTCGACCTGCTCTCGATGATAAACGAGCTGTAATATAATTTTCCCCGTGCCTTGCATGGGAGCGAAAAACAGAAATCCTGTCTCTTATACACATCTGACGCTGCCGACGATATGCAGTGTGTAGA
>OJQI01001404.1_pt1 | contig 10567 bp, 5 predicted proteins | sample 1598711 | NCBI WGS metagenome assembly OJQI01 (sample SAMN03922505, study PRJEB24848) | human gut metagenome | isolation source: stool sample | host: Homo sapiens | place: Germany | collected 2011-11 | reverse complement strand
ATCTACACACTGCATATCGTCGGCAGCGTCAGATGTGTATAAGAGACAGACACCGATATGGGAAAGATCAAAGTGAAACTTTTTAACGACACGCCCCAACATCGTGATAATTTTATCAAAAATGTGAAGGAACACCGCTATGACGGACTGTTGTTCCACCGTGTCATCAAACAATTCATGGTACAGGCAGGCGACATTAATTCCAAAGACGCCCCGATGGAACAGCACTTAGGTGACGGAGATCTGGACTACACCATTCCGGCAGAGATCGTCTACCCGAAGTATTTCCATAAACGCGGCATGTTCGCCGCCGCCCGTACAGGCGACGACGAGAACCCCGAACGCGCCTCGTCGGCCACCCAGTTCTATATCGTAACCGGCAAGTTCTTTACGGAAATGGAGCTAGACAAGATGGAGAAGGAACAAGGCATCACCTTCACCCCCGAACAACGCCAAGCCTATATGCTGGAAGGAGGCACGCCCCACCTGGACGGTAAATACACGATTTTCGGCGAAGTCGTAAGCGGCATGAAAGCAGTCGACAAGATCCAGTTCACCGAAACGAACGCAGACGACCGTCCTGTCAAGAACATCAAAATCAAGTCAATGAAGATAGTCAACAAATAAACAACAAAGAATGGAAACAAAAGAAACATTAGTGGTGATGGACACCACACTCGGAAAGATAAAATTCAAATTATACAACGATACACCTCAGCACCGCGACAATTTCATCAAGTTGGCAAAAGCCGGACAATACGACGGCCTGCTATTCCACCGCGTCATCAAGGACTTTATGGTACAAGGTGGCGATGTCACTTCCAAAGACGCCCCGATGAACAAGCAGTTAGGAGCCGGCGACTTGGGCTATACCATTCCGGCAGAGTTCAACTATCCCCAATATTTCCATAAAAAGGGAGCCTTGTGCGCCGCCCGCACCGGAGACGAAGTGAACCCTGAAAAAGCATCGTCAGCCTCACAGTTCTATATCGTCACTGGCAAGAAATATTCGGAAGCCGAACTCGGCCAGATGGAAAAGCAGATGGAAGGGCGCCTGAAACAGGCCATCTTCAACCGCCTCCAGACAGAGAACAAGTCCAAGATCATGGAACTCTACCGCAGCGGCAACAAAGAAGAGCTCGCCGTGCTCCGCGACACCCTGATCGGCAAGACCGAACTGGAGGTCGAAAAGCGTAAAGACGAGACGAAGATGCCTTCCGAACTGCGCGAGACCTACAAGACGATCGGCGGCGTGCCCTTCCTTGACAACCAGTACACCGTCTACGGCGAAGTGGTGGAAGGCCTGGACATAGTAGACGCGATCCAGCAAGTAAAGACAAATAAGCAAGACCGCCCGACGGAAAATGTAGTAATCAAGTCGGTAGAGGTTTTGGAATGATGCAACTTTCGGTTTACAAGGAACATTACAAAGAAACGATACGCCTGGGTGTCCCGATCATGTTGGGACAGCTGGGCATTATTGTTGTAGGCTTTGCCGACAACATCATGGTCGGGCATCACAGTACGGCCGAGCTGGCTGCCGCCTCGTTTGTCAACAACTTCTTCAACCTCGTGTTCATCGCGGGGATGGGATTTTCCTATGGACTGACTCCCATCATCGGAGGGTATTTTGCGCAGAAAGAATATGCAAAGGCAGGCGAGACACTGAAAAACAGCCTTTGTATCAACCTCATCGTGGGATTGCTACTCAGCCTCTGCATGTTGACACTGCTTCTGAACATCCATATCCTGAAGCAGCCGGAAGAGTTGATGCCCTATATCGTGCCTTACTATATCCTGCAACTCTTCTCGGTCATTTTCGCCATGCTGTTCAACTCGTTCAAGCAGTTCAGCGACGGCACGACAGACACGGTCACCCCGATGTGCGTCATGTTAGGAGCCAACGTGCTCAACATCATCGGGAACTACTTGCTGATATACGGCAACTTCGGATGTCCTGAACTTGGGCTTACCGGAGCCGGTATCTCGACACTCGCCAGCCGTATCCTGACATTCGGGATATTCTGCGTCCTGTTTGCCAAGCATTCCCGTTACAAACTTTACAGGGAAGGGTTCAAGAAAGGGACAGTCAACCGGGCGAATATAGGCAACCTGGTCCGCCTCGGCCTGCCGGTCGGCTTCCAGATGGGAGTCGAGACAGGCTCGTTTAGTCTGAGTGTCATCATGATGGGGTGGCTGGGAAGCACGGCACTCGCCGCCCACCAAGTGGCAGGCGTGATCACCACGCTCGGCTTCATGGTCTATTACGGCATAGCGGCGGCGGTTACCATACGGGTAAGCAACTTCCGGGGCCGGAACGACTGGCCTGCCATACGGCACGCATCTTTTGCCGGCCTGCATCTGGTCATGGGGACGGCAGCCATCGTTGTTCTCCTGATCGGGATTTTCCGTAACATCATGGGATATATCATCACTCCGGAAAAAGAGGTGGTCGAACTGGTCGCCCTGCTCGCCTGGTCAGTGATCCTGTATCAGGCAGGCGACGGGCTGCAAATCCTCTTCGCCAACGCTCTGCGAGGCATCTCGGATGTCAAATACATGGCTTATATGGCTTTCTTCTGCCACTTCGGACTGGCACTTCCCATCGGTTACCTGTGCGGGTTCACCTTTGGTTGGGGAGCCATCGGCATCTGGTGCGGCTTCCCGATCAGCCTGACCACGCTCGGACTGTTACTTTGGAGACGTTTCAATCGATTGACAATAAAAAAATAGGGTATGACTAAAGATATAACAGCAGAACACGTATTAAACGACCTGCGCTACCTGACGCTGCTGGCACGCAGCTTTCCGACGGTGGCAGACGCCAGCACGGAAATCATCAACCTGGAGGCCATCCTGAACCTGCCGAAAGGGACGGAGCATTTCCTGTCCGACATCCACGGCGAGCACCAGGCTTTCAACCATGTGCTGAAAAATGCCTCCGGTGCGATCAAGCGCAAAGTGAACGAGATATTCAGCAACACGCTGCGCGACTTCGAGAAGAAGGAGCTTTGCACGCTGATCTACTATCCGGAACAAAAACTGGAACTGATCCGGCAACGCGAAAAAGACCTGGACGACTGGTATCTGATCACGCTGAACCAACTGGTACGCGTCTGCCGGAACGTCTCGTCCAAATACACGCGCTCGAAAGTGCGCAAGGCCCTGCCGAAGGAGTTCTCCTACATCATCCAGGAACTGCTCCACGAGTCGAGCGACGAGCCGAACAAGTCCGCCTATGTGGACCAGATCATCAACACGATCATCTCGACCGGCCGGGCCAATGACTTCATCATCGCCATGTGCAACCTGATCCAACGCCTGACGATCGACCTGCTGCACATCATCGGCGACATCTACGACCGCGGGCCGGGCGCCCACATCATCATGGACACGCTTTGCAACTACCATAACTTCGACATCCAGTGGGGCAACCACGACATCCTCTGGATGGGGGCCGCCGCCGGCAACGCGGGGAGCATCGCCAACGTGATCCGCATGTGCATGCGCTACGGCAATCTGGCAACCCTTGAGGACGGCTATGGCATCAACCTCCTGCCCTTGGCGACATTCGCCATGGAAGTCTATGGAGACGACCCCTGCGAACTGTTCATCCCGCGTACGAACGCGTCGGATGCGACCTTCGATGAAAAGACAACCCAACTGATCGCCCGCATGCACAAGGCGATCACGATCATACAGTTTAAGCTGGAAGGCGAGATCATCCGCCGCCGTCCGGAATTCGGGATGGACGACCGCCTGTTGCTCCACCATATCGACCTCCACCGCGGGACGATCCGTATCGAAGGAAAGGAATACGAGTTGAAAGACAAGAACTGGCCGACTCTCAATGCCAAGGACCCCTATGCCCTTTCGATCGAAGAAGAAGAACTGATGCGGCGCATCAAGCACTCGTTCGAATGTAGCGAGAAACTGAAAAAGCACATGCGCTGTCTGTTCACGCACGGCAGCATGTACCAGGTCTGCAACTCCAACCTGCTTTTCCATGCCTCCGTCCCGATGAACCCGGACGGCACGCTCAAGGCGATCCGTATCGAAGGAACGGAATATAAGGGCAAAGCCCTGCTGGATAAAGTGGACCAGTTGGTGCGCACCGCCTATTTCGATGCCGACGACAGCCCGGAGAAGGACTTCGCGATGGATTACATCTGGTATCTTTGGGAAGGCAAAGACTCCCCTCTCTTCGACAAGAGCCGGATGGCGACTTTCGAACGCTGCTTCATCGACGACAAATCGGTGCAGAAGGAGGAAAAAGGCGCCTACTATTCCCTCCGGGAAGAAGAATCGGTCTGTGACATGCTGCTGGACGAGTTCGGCGTCACCGGCCGGCACCGCCACATCATCAACGGACATGTCCCCGTACGCTCCATCAAAGGCGAGAACCCGATCAAGGCAAACGGGAAACTGCTTGTCATCGACGGCGGCTTCTCCAAAGCCTACCACCCGGAGACAGGCATTGCAGGTTATACCCTGGTCTACCATTCGCGCGGCTTCCAGCTTGTACAGCACGAACCGTTCCTGTCGACCGACCAGGCCATCAAGGAGGGCAAAGACATCCGTTCGACCACCATCGTCGTCGAACTGAACTCCCACCGCCAGATGGTCAAGGACACAGACAAGGGGGCGGACCTGCAACAACAGATCCATGATCTCGAAAAACTCCTTTACGCGTTCCGCAACGGGTTTATCAAAGAAAAAGAGCGTTATAAATAAGAACACTTGTCATGAACAGCGAGAAACTGAAAGGTCACATCCTGATATTGATAACCAATATCCTGTTTGCCGTCAACATGCCGATATCCAAATATCTGCTGCCGGCACACGTTCCCCCCGAAGGTCTTACGATCATGCGCATGGCTTTCGCCTGTGTGATGTTCTGGATCGTGTCTCTCTTCACGGTAAAAGAGAAAGTGCCGTTGAAAGACTTGGGGATGCTTTTTGTATGCGCCCTTTGCGGAGTGGGGATCAATCAGGGATTGTTCATCGTCGGGCTGAACCGTTCTTCTCCAGTCGACGCCTCCATCATCGCCACCGCCGTGCCGATCTTCGTCCTGCTGCTGGCCGTCGTCATACTGAAGGAGCCGATCACCCGGAAGAAGTCGTTCGGTGTGTTCATGGGGGTCAGCGGCGGCCTGCTGCTTGTTTTCAGTTCCACGCACGCTACCGACAGTATCAGCAGCCTCGACGGCGACATGATGATGATTGTCAGTGGGTTGATGTATGCCATTTACCTGGTTCTGTCGAAGCCGCTCTCCCTGCGCTATTCATCGGTCACGATGATGAAATGGATGTTCCTCTTCACAACGCTGACGCTGGTTCCCTTCACTTTCCGGCATGTGCTCGACGCTCCTGCATTCCACCGGGAGGTTTGGGACTTCACGGAACTGGGTGCGATCTTTTACGTCCTCTTCGGGGCGACGTTCCTTCCCTATCTGCTCATCCCGATGTCGTTGAAGAGAATCCGCCCGACAACGGTCAGCATGTACAATTACGTGCAGCCGATCGTCGCCTCGTTCATTGCCGTCATGATCGGCCAGGACACCCTTTCCTGGCAGAAAGTCCTGTCGGCTGTCTTGGTCTTCACAGGTGTTTATCTCGTGACACAGAGCAAAAGCCGGGAAGACATGGAGAAAGGGAAACGATGACACATTTGGCACATTTGACATGGGGTTGTAGAAATATATATACGCGAGATAAATAATTAATTATTTAATATACCTATGTAGGTATATATATACCTGAATATATATTATTACCTATATATAGTTTAGCAAACCGATGTCAAATGTGCCAATTGTGTCAAATCCCGTAAGGAATGTCTCCCGACGTTCCTGCAATCACCAGCCTGCGTTCCTATAAACGGCGACCTGCGTTCCTGCAAATGCAGGCCGGTGATCATGGGAATACAAATCCTCCTTTAATCATCGACTATGTCTGTCATCGCTTTGACCAAGAAGGAGGTAGCTCCGACATACCGCCCAAAATCTCACGGTTCATAGACCCCGTCAAACGGATTCTGGTCACCGGCCGGCCAGATTTCATCGACTAAAGATTTGTTGTTCTTCATTTCGGCTCCCGGCAACTGGAAGATGAAACGCCATGATTTGGCGGGCAACGTGATCAAGCCCCCCCAGTCCATATGGTTACCGGTTCGTTCCAGGCCCTTCTGCGTCCGAAGCATATCAAACAAAGAAAAACCTTCTCCATAGAGTTCTTTTCTTCTTTCTTTTAAAATAGCTTCGATCAGTTCATCGCCACTTGCTTCCGTACGCTTGGCATTACGCAAGTCCTGAAGCTGCCACAATAGCGCTTTCGCTTCCGTATCTTTTCCCTGGTGCGCACAAGCTTCCGCCGCATTCAGCAACATTTCGTCGGAACGCATGACAACCATCGATCCGCGGCAGTCCTCATTATCCCTGAACTTATGAGAAATCCAGAATTCTTTTTTCGTCTGGCCAGAACCCGTAGACCAATTCTCGAACTGTTTGAAGCGAATATCATCTTCGTCAAACAAATCCACAAACTGATCAGAGAGGATAAAGCCTGCAAAAGTCCAACATTTACGATCACCGTTGTACCACATAGCAAAAGGAGAATAGTCGCCCATATTCTGCTCTTCCGTCTGTTTAATTCCCCAAATCCAAGATTTGGTAAGGTGGTCATTAAATCCATTTGCATACTCTTCTGCAGTCGTCAAAGGATAAACCGCCAGCACCTTTTTAGCATATTCTTCCGATTTCGCCCAGTTATTCATTACTTGATAGACTTGAGACAAAACACCTTGTACAACCGTTTGGTCAAACACGTTCGGATAGCTGGAACTACGAACAAAGCCCTCCAACATCGATTCGGCAGTCGTCAGGTCTGACAAGATCTGCTGATAGGTTTCTTCCAACGTTCCACGCGGTTTACCTTGTGTACCGTCTACAGTCGGTTCCGTATAAATAGGAACTCCCGGCATGTCCTTTGCGATAGCATAAGTCTGCTGATACAAGCGGGCCAAATCGAAATAGGCCCATCCGCGCAAAGCCAAAGCCTGCCCTTTGATATATTGCTTATCCATATCTTCGCCTTCCGAATCATCGACATAAGTGATTACGGAATTCAAGTTATTGACCAACCGGTAATGGAAGGTCCACAACTGATCTGTACGGAATATATTAGCTTGAGTTTCTCCCCAATAATTATAGTTATATAAATACCATCCACTACCATTATTCATCACATCTTCACCGCACATGTCCGAAATCATCTGGATAGAAGGTATACCGTAGTCGTCACCCCGGTTAGCTCCCCCGCTACCATAGGCACGCATTTGATAGTAACAACCATTCAAAGCAGACTGTGCGCCGGAAGTTGTTTGAAAGACATCCGTATCATCGACAGATGTCGATGGTTTCGTATCCAAAAAATCACTACAGGAAACCATACTTCCCGTCATGAGACCTATAGCCAAAACCGACAATATATAGTTCTTTGATTTCATATTCTTCATCATTTATTTAATTAGACTTCTTACAAATTAAGTTGCAGACCGAATGAAACGGACTTCGTCACCGGGAACCGGTTGGCGGTCGTTCCGGATATGCTTTGTTCCGGGTCCGTACCACGACGGGCTGCACTACCAATCGTAACCAAGTTATCCCCCTGGACGAACAAGCGTAATGAATTGACCTGGAACTTCTTCGTGAAATTTTTAGGCAACGTGTATCCCAACGTCATATTCCTCAACCTCGCAAAAGAGTTGTTGAAAATAAATTTGGAAGTATAGGAACTCATATAATTCGCATAATTATAGTAGGTGGTCAAGCGAGGGAACTCGGCATTCGGATTTTCAGGAGTCCAAGAATCCAACATATCCGGGTGCATGCTATAGCCTCTCCGGTAATACATGGATTGCGCATAGTCGCTGTCATACAGCTTGCCGCCGATACTGTAATAGATCATGAAAGAAAGGTCGATGCCTTTATATGAGAAGTTATTGGTAAAGCCTCCAAACAATTTTGGAATGGCATCGCCCAGATATTTCTGCTGGCTGTCGCTTGTCACCTCATTATAATTTTCGGTCTTTACCCGTTCCTTCACGACTTTTTCTCCTTTGTCGTTTGTTTCGTAAATCGTTTTCCAATATTGGTCGTTTCCGGTTTCAGGGTTCACACCTGCATACTCGATTCCCCAGAAATTATAGCGGGATTCACCTTCACGCCATTTGAAGACACCGGCATTGACTTCGGCCTGCGGCAACTTGGTTATACGGTTCTTATAAGATGTCCCGTTCAAATCGATGGTCCATTTAAAATCTTTATTGGATATGGCAGCATAATTCAAAGAGAATTCGACACCCTGGTTCTTAACGTCACCGATATTACGGTCAATACCGCTCATGCCGGTAGACGGAGCCATCGGCAATGTAAACAACAGGTCTTTAGACTTACGGCTGAACCACTCGACACTACCGCTCAGCTTATTGAACACGGCAAAATCCAACCCGACATTGAACTGCAAATTCGTCTCCCATTTCAAATCCTTGTTTGACAAACGGCTGACCATAACACCTGGATCCCGGTAGTTGTTCATGCCTGTCGCATACAAACCTTGATAAGCATAATAAGTCCCCAAGTTATCATTACCGACAGCACCATAACTGGCTTTCAGTTTCAAATTATCCAACCAGGAACTATAAGGTTTCATGAATTCTTCATTGGATATTCTCCATGAACCACCTAAAGACCAGAATTGCCCCCAACGATTATCGGGATGAAAACGGGAAGAGCCGTCCGTACGGAAGCTACCGGAAATGTAATAACGGTCTTTATAATCATATTCGACACGGCTCAACCAGCTTAACAGACGGTATTTGTCGGTGTAAGAATTCATGCTGCTCATCACGGCTGCCGAACCGATCTCCGTAACACCAGGAAAAGGAAATCCCTGCTTTTCGGCAGATAACAACTTATATTCCAAAGCATAGGCTTCCTGTCCCAATAAAACGGACAAAGAATGATCCCCGAAAGATTTCTCATAAGTCAACAGGTTGTTGATCGTATAAGAAAGATTCCGGTCACTTTCCTTATAGGCTGAACCTTTATAACCGGCAGCAAAGCCATATTCGCTGTTTACATAGCCATCATAATTATACTGATAAAAATCCACGCTGAAATTGGTACGCCACTTCAATCCCGGGATGAATGTTATTTCAAAATAGGTACGATTGGAAACATCGTCATGTGTCCAAGGAGACTTGTTATAGGTATCATCAGCCAACGGGTTAGTCCCACTCCAGGATGTACGGTAGTTTCCGTAGTCAAAAATACGATTGCCGTTCTTGTCCAATCTGTAGGCATTCGTCGCACTGTCCCATTCATAAATAGGATACACTGTCGGCATCGTACGCAAAAGCCATACAGTCTGATCACTGGCAGACCCTTCGCGCACGCTATGAGACAAACTGATGTTGGTTCCGACCTTCAACCATTTGTTTACATTATAATTCAAGTTTGCCCGTGTTGAATAGCGTTCGAAACGCTGGATAGAAAATACACCTTTATCGTTCAGGTAACCGGCTGATATAAAGTAGTCGGCTTTTTTATTCTTACCACTGAAGTCTATCGTATATTCCTGACGCAGACGGGATTTCAACAAAGCGTTTCTCCAATCTCCCCAATAATTCAACTTGGCATCGGGATCCATCTTCCCATCTGTCCCGACCGGCATATCAATGTTATAAGGGTTATTACCGAACTCACCCATCACATAATAAGACGCATAGGAACGGGAATCTTCGTCCCGATAACCTGAATCCAGATAGCCATTATACAAAGCACGCCAAGTCAATTGCGATAGTTGGTCTGGTGACAGTTGATCCGGCAACCCTACAGCCAAACTGGAGAATCCCCAAGTTGAACGGAAATTGATCTGCCCTTTCTCGCTTGCGCCCTTACGCGTTGTGATCATCACGACCCCATTGGCTGCGCGAGAGCCGTACAAAGCGGTGGCCGAGGCATCTTTCAGAATAGTCATGGACTCGATGTCGTTCGGGTTGATAGCATTCAGGTATCCGTCATAAGCCGTTCCGTCGACCACATAAAGCGGAGAGCTGGATGCGTTCATGGAACCGATACCACGGATCATGATCGTCGCATCTTCGCCCGGCTCACCGGAATTGTTCAACACCTGCACACCGCTGCTTTGCCCTTGCAAAGCCTGGGTTACATTGGATGCTTTGATCTTCTCCAGCGATTCTTTCTTGACCACGCTGGCCGATCCTGTAAAGGTCGACTTCTTTCCTGTACCATAAGCAACAACCATCACCTCGTCGATAGCTACCATGTCCAGCTCCATTTCGATCTTCATGCTACGGCCGGAAATGGTGACTTCCTTTGTCTTATATCCCAAGTAAGAGAGATGCAGTGTTTTCGTACGAGGAGAAACAGTCATCGAAAACTCTCCTTTTTCGTTGGTGGTTACGCCATTCATCGTCTGCTTATCTACGACAGCCACCCCGATCATCGGCAAGCCGTCTTCGGTAGAAACTACGATACCTGAC
>OJQI01001401.1_pt1 | contig 10582 bp, 8 predicted proteins | sample 1598711 | NCBI WGS metagenome assembly OJQI01 (sample SAMN03922505, study PRJEB24848) | human gut metagenome | isolation source: stool sample | host: Homo sapiens | place: Germany | collected 2011-11 | reverse complement strand
GGCAAGGATGTTCCCATGGAAGAGCATGCCGCGATTTTGCCGGATTTTGCCGGTGAACAGCCCGACCATGTTGACGATGCATCCGAGCAATCGACAGAAGGAAGAACCATGCGCACTTTTACGAAATCCCACAAGCTCGACAACGTGCTGTACGACGTCCGTGGACCGGTCGCCGACGAGGCCGTGCGCATGGAGGCCGCCGGCACGCACATCCTGAAACTCAATATCGGCAATCCGGCACCGTTCGGCTTTCGCACGCCGGATGAAGTGGTCTACGACATGTCGCAGCAGTTGCCCGACACGGAAGGCTATTCGCCGTCGAAGGGCCTGTTCTCCGCGCGCAAAGCCATCATGCAGTATGCGCAGCTGAAGAACATCCCCAACGTGTCCATCGACGACATCTACACCGGCAACGGCGTCAGCGAACTTATCAACCTGTCCTTATCCGCGTTGCTGGACAACGGCGACGAGGTACTCGTGCCGTCGCCGGATTATCCGCTGTGGACAGCTTGTGTGAATCTGGCCGGCGGAACCGCGGTGCATTACGTCTGCGATGAGGATTCCGAATGGTATCCGGACATCGACGACATGCGTTCCAAGATTACCGACAAGACCAAGGCGATCGTCATCATCAATCCGAACAATCCGACCGGCGCGCTGTATCCGAAGGAAGTGCTTCAGCAGATTGTCGATCTTGCGCGAGAGCACCAGCTCATGATCTTCTCGGATGAGATCTACGACCGTCTGGTCATGGATGGGTTGGAGCACATCTCCATCGCGTCCCTTGCGCCTGACCTGTTCTGCGTGACGTTCTCCGGATTGTCGAAGTCCCATATGATCGCCGGCTGGCGTGTCGGCTGGATGGTGCTGAGCGGCAACAAGCGTCTCGCCAAGGATTACATCGAGGGTCTGAACATGCTGGCCAACATGCGTATGTGCTCGAACGTGCCTGCGCAGTCGGTGGTGCAGACCGCATTGGGCGGCCATCAAAGCGTCAAGGATTATCTGGTGCCCGGCGGCCGCATCTACGATCAGCGCGAATTGGTGTACAACATGCTCAACGATATTCCAGGCATCACTGCGGTCAAACCGAAAGCGGCGTTCTACATCTTCCCGAAGATCGATGTGAAGAAGTTCAACATCCATTCCGATGAGCAGTTCGCGCTTGACCTGCTGCATGACAAGCATATCCTCATCAGCCACGGCGGTGCGTTCAACTGGCAGGAGCCGGACCACTTCCGTGTGGTCTATCTGCCTCGCATCAGCATGTTGAAGGAGACCATCGGCGAAATCGGCGACTTCTTCAGCACGTATTGGCAGGCTTGATTTTCGGTTCGCTTTTCTTTCGATTATGGCCGCGATTTGATATCGCGGCCTTTTTGTCTTTCCGTATGTCTTCTGCGCGTATTATTTCGGCATACGAAAAAGAGGTCTCCATCAAAAGATGGAGACCTCTCGGCTTTTATCCGTTTAACGGTGCTGTATCAGCGAATGATTCAGCCGTTGACGCGGTCGATGCCAGCCTGGACGTCGGCGAGGACGGTGTCCCAGGACTTGATGAAGGCTGCGACGCCGTCAGCTTCCAGCTTGTCGGTGACATCCTTGATGTTGATGCCCAGATCGGCGAGCTTGTTCATGATGGCGTGGGACTCTTCGTAGGTGCCCTTGATGGACGGAGCGCCATTGCCGTGATCGGCGAGAGCGTTCAGGGTCTTCTCCGGCATGGTGTTGACGACGAACGGAGCAACGAGCTCGTCGACGTACTTGCAGTCGGAGTAGGCGGCGTTCTTGGTGCCGGTGGAGGCCCACAGCGGACGCTGCTTCTTGGCGCCCTTGGCTTCAAGAGCAGCCCAACGCGGATCGTTGGCGAACTTGTTCTCGAACAGCTCGTAAGCCAGGCGAGCGTTGGCCACAGCGGCCTTGCCCTCGAGAGCCTTGGCTTCGTCGGAGCCGTTGGCTTCCAGCAGCTTGTCCACAGCGGTGTCCACGCGGGAGACGAAGAAGGAAGCGACGGAGCCGATGTGCTTCAGGTCGTGGCCGTTGGCGTCAGCCTGGGCGATGCCCTCGATGTAGGCGTCGATGACCTGCTCGTAACGCTCCAGGGAGAAGATCAGGGTGACGTTCACGGAGATGCCCTTGGCCAGGGTGGCGGTGATTGCCGGCAGGCCTTCGAGGGTGGCCGGAATCTTGATCATGGCGTTCGGACGGTTCACCTTGGCCCAGAGTTCCTCGGCCTGCTTCTCGGTGGCCTCGGTCTCGTGAGCCAGACGCGGATCCACTTCGATGGAGACGCGGCCGTCAACGAAATCGGACTTCTCGGCAACCTCACGGAAGATGTCGGTGGCGTTGCGCACGTCGGTGGTGGTGAGCTCGCGCACGGCGGTCTCAACGTCGACCTTGCCCAGTTCCTTCAGCTGCGGATCGTACGGGCCGACCTCGTGCAGAGCCTTCTGGAAGATGGACGGGTTGGTGGTCACGCCGACAACGTTCTTGTTGGCGATGAGATCCTGCAGAGAGCCGGACTCGATGCGGGAGCGGGACAGGTCGTCCAGCCAGATCGAGACACCGGAGTCAGAGGTGCGCTGAGTTGCTTCAGTCATTGTTTTTTCTCCTTGATACCTTTTTGGATCAAATCTTGTTTATCGGTGAAAGGGGAGGGGCACATGCTGTCGTATCCCTCCCCGTATCATCACTTGGCGGCTTCGACTTCCGCGATGGAGGCCTTGGCGGCTTCCACAACGTGCTCGGCGGTGATGCCCAGATCGATCATGTTCTGAGCGCCATCACCCTGCAGGCCGAACTGCTCGATGGACACCGGCTTGCCGTAGGAGCCGAGGTACTTGTACCACGGCATGGCAACGCCGGCCTCGACGGAGACGCGGGCCTTGACGGCGGCCGGAAGCACGGCCTCCTTGTATTCGGCGTCCTGCTCCTCGAACCATTCCACGCACGGCACGGACACGACGCGGGCCTTGATGCCCTCGCCGGCCAGGGTCTTGGCAGCGGACACAGCCCACTGGACCTCGGAACCGGTGGCCATGATGATGACGTCCGGGGTGCCCTCGGTGTCGACGAGCACGTAAGCGCCCTTCTTCACGCCGTCCTTGGCCTTCTCAGCGGTCTCGGCGAGAACCGGGACGCCCTGACGGGTCAGAACCATAGCGGTCGGCAGGGTGTTCTTCTTCTCGAAGAAGTAACGGTAGGCTTCAGCGGTCTCGTAAGCGTCGGCCGGACGAGCGACCTCGAGCTGCGGGATGGCGCGGAAGGAAGCCAGATGCTCCACCGGCTGGTGGGTCGGGCCATCTTCGCCGACTGCGACGGAGTCGTGGGACCACACGTACAGGTTCGGAATCTGCATGAGGGCGGCCAGACGCACGGCGGAACGCTCGTAATCGGAGAACATGAAGAAGGTGCCGCCGTACGGACGGGTGTGGGAGCCCAGCAGGATGCCGTTGGTGATGGTGCCCATGGTGAACTCGCGCACGCCGAAGTGGAGCTGACGGCCGTACTTGCTGCAGTTCGGCCACTGCTTGGTGGCGCACTCAGCCGGGGCGAAGGTCTCAGCGCCCTTGAGGTCGGTCTTGTTGGAGCCGCCGAGGTCGGCGGAGCCGCCCCAGAGTTCCGGCATGACGGCTGCGATGGCGTTCAGAGTGGAGCCGGAAGCGCCACGGGTGGCGACGTTCTTGCCGACTTCGAAGGTGGCCTCGAGGTCGTCGATGGCCTTGTCGAAGCCTTCCGGAAGCTCGCCGGCCTTGATGCGGTCGTACAGGGCAGCCTTGTCCGGGTTGGCCTTGCGCCATGCGTCGTACTTCTCGTCCCATTCCTTGTGGGCTTCGAGACCGCGCTCGGCGACCTTGCGGGCGTGGGCGAGGGCCTCTTCGTCAACGTGGAAGGACTCCTCCGGGTCGTAGCCGAGGAGCTTCTTGAGACCGGCGACGGCCTCGGCGCCCAGCTTGGAGCCGTGGGAGGACGGGTCGTTGGTCTTGCCTGGGGTCGGCCATGCGATCAGGGTATCGACCTTGATGAGCTTCGGCTGGTTCGGGGCGGCGGCGCGGGCCTTGGCGATGGTGTCGGCCAGGCCTTCGACGTCCTCCTTGTAGGAGCCGTCAGGCTGGATGAAGCTGAACTCGTCGGTGTACCAGCCGTATGCCTGGAAGCGCTTGAGCACGTCCTCGGCCAGCACCAGGTTGGTGTCGCCTTCGATCTGGATGCGGTTGGCATCGAAGATCACGGTCAGGTTGCCGAGCTGCTGGTTGGCGGCGAGGGAGGCGGCTTCGCCGGAGATGCCCTCTTCGATATCGCCTTCACCGCAGATGACCCAGATGTTGTGGTCGAACGGGGACTCGCCTTCCGGAGCTTCCGGATCGAGCAGGCCACGCTGGAAACGCTGGCCATAGGCGAAGCCGATGGCGGAGGCGAAGCCCTGGCCCAGCGGACCGGTGGTCATTTCGATGCCCGGGGTCAGGCCGTATTCCGGATGGCCCGGGGTACGGGTGTCAGCGCCGCCACGGAAGTTCTTCAGATCGTCCAGGGTCAGGCCGTAGCCGGAGAAGTACAGCTGGACGTACTGGGTGAGGGAGGCGTGGCCACCGGAAAGAATGAAGCGATCGCGGCCTTCCCAGTTGGGGTCGTTCGGATCATGCTTGATGAAGTGCTGGTACAGGGTGTAGGCGATAGGCGCCAGGGAGACGGGGGAACCCGGGTGGCCGTGTCCCGCACGCTCAACCGCGTCGGCCGACAGGACCTTGGCCATCTTGATGGCGCGTTCGTCCAGCTCGGTCTCCTTGAATTCGGTCATGGATTACTTTCCTTCCAATTGGTCGGGCCGCGTATCCGGCTTGTGCCGAGCGCTCGACGCCCTCACATTGCGTTTCCCATAGTAGCGATGTGAGGTGACGTTGTGGTGAAATTTTGGCGTGTTTTGGTAGTTTGTGTGCTGTTAGCGCTCACAATTAACATTCGCGTGAACTTCAGATGTTCGTTTGTCGATATATCTCCCAATGCCAGTCGCCGCAAGGCTTTGCCGCATGAAGGAAACTACTCTGGAAGCGAACGAATTAGCACTCGGGGCGCCAGAGTGCTAAAACATTAAAAGAAGTTTTCCGGGTACGTCTCATCAGCGTCGTCAAACATAAGGCGTACCGGCACACACCTATGCATAAGGAGGCGCGCATGGCGCAATCAAGACGCATGCTGGTGTTGCGTGCCGTGGTCGAGGATTACATCCGTTCTCAGGAACCGGTGGGTTCCACCACACTGACCCGGGATCATGACCTCGGCGTCAGCTCCGCCACCGTGCGCAACGACATGGCGGCCTTGGAAGATGAAGGCTATCTTATTCAGCCGCACACTTCGGCCGGCAGGGTGCCGACCGAAAAAGGGTACCGTTACTTCGTCGACCGTTTGGCGACGGTCGTTCCGCTATCGGAGGCCCAGCGCCGCGGCATCAACAGCTTTCTGTCCGGATCGGTCAATCTGCAGGACACGCTGCAGCGGGCCGCCCGGCTGCTGGCGCAGATCACCGGACAGGTCGCCGTCGTGGCCGCGCCGTCACTGTCGAAGTCGACATTGCGGCATATCGAAATCGTGCCAGTGTCCATTAATACGCTGCTTGCCGTAGTGATCACCGATACCGGCCGTGTCGCGCAGCATATCCTCAACGTCACGAAATTGCCGGACGTGACGACGCTCACTCATCTGACCAACGAGATCAACACGCAATGCTCCGGCGTTTCGCTGACCCGCACGGCCGATTGCGTACGACAGATGGGAGCGCGCAAGGAATACCATGCGATTAGCACGCTTGCGGAAACGCTTGCGCAGGCCTTTGATGGCATGGCGGATGACGAACGCGCGAGCGAATTGTACATGGCGGGCACTTCACGGCTTGCGCATCAACGCACGGTGGCCGACCTGGCCCCGCTGTTCGACGCGTTGGAGGAGCAGGTGGTGCTCATGAAGTTGATGAGCTCGCTGAGCGAAACCACGCAATCCGACGGCGTCGGAGTGGCGATCGGTTCCGAAACGCACACGCCCGGTTTGCTGCACGCCTCAGTGGTAACCAGTGGCTACGGGCGTACCTCCGCGGCCGCCACGGACGGCGCGACGCATGCGGCCGCATCATCACAAACGGAAAATCAAAGCGGTGATGATACGCAGCAGGCGGGCGAACCGGTCGCATTCGTCGGATCGATCGGGCCGACGCATATGGACTACGCGGCGACCATGGCCGCCGTGAGGGCGGTCGCCAGATATCTGACGGCGTTCCTCGCCCACGATGAAGGTCAGCCGGCCGACTGACCCCGCCTTATGGCACAATGACACGCAGAACCAACAGGGAGAAAGAATAATCGTGACGGACTATTACGAAGTGCTGGGCGTCGACCGTTCGGCAAGCGACGACGAGATCAAAAAGGCGTATCGAAAGATGAGCCGCAAATACCATCCCGACATCGCAGGTCCGGAATTCGAAGACAAGTTCAAGGAAGTCAACAACGCGTACGATGTGCTGTCGGATCCTAAGAAACGGCAGATGTACGATGCCGGCGTCGATCCGAACGATCCGAATGCGGGCGGCATGCACGGTGGCGGATTCGGTGGCGGATTCGGCGATATGGGGGACATCTTCAGCATGTTCACCGGTGGCGGATTCGGTGGCACCGGCGGTGGACCGACTCCGCGCACCCAGCCGGGGCGTGACGCGCTTGTTTCCGCGACCATCGATTTGAAGACGGCGGTGTTCGGCGACACCACGCACGTCAAGGTCAACACGTTCGGCCTGTGCCAGGAATGCGGCGGCACCGGCTGCCAGAACGGCACACAGCCCACACAATGTCCCGACTGCCACGGTCAGGGATATGCGCAGCGCGTGGTACGCACCATGCTCGGCCAGATGATGACCACCGCGCCATGCGAACGCTGCGAAGGCCATGGAACGGTCATCGAGAAGCCGTGCCCGTCCTGCCTCGGCCATGGCCGCGTGCGCGTCACCCGCAATGTCGGCGTCGCGGTGCCGGCCGGCGTGGCGAACAACACCCGTCTGCGTCTCGCTAATCAGGGTGAGGTCGGCGAAAATGGCGGCATCGCGGGCGATTTGTATGTGGATATCCGCATCAAGCCGGATGACATGTTCACTCGTGATGACGACGATTTGCATTGTTGGATCAAGGTGCCGATGAGTTGGGCCGTATTGGGGCACGAAGTCGAAATCGACACCTTCGACGGCAGGCAGACGCTGGATATCCCAGCCGGCAGCCAGCCGGACGATACCGTGACGTTGAAGAACCTCGGCGTCACGCATCTTGACGACAAGAACGAGCGCGGCGATTTGGTGGCGCACGTAGTGGTGGAGATTCCTAAGAAGCTGTCCGATGACGAGCGGGAGCTGATTGAGCGGTTCGGCGAGATGCACGACACGGACGCCCAGCATGTTGCCGTGAAGTCCCGTCCGTCGTCCGGCGCGAAGAAGGGGTTCTTCTCCAAGCTGAAGGACGCGCTGCGCTAGTTTTCGCAATCCAATCGAATACGGGACATATGAAAAGAAGTCCGTATCCCAAGGTTATGAGTTGGGATACGGACTTCTTTCACATCTGGCGTGGCGGGTGATTCCCGCCTATTTGAGCAGCGACCTGCACATGGCGCGATACCGGCTCACATATCCTCCACCGAAGAACACGCAATGTCCTGCAATGGGGTAGAGCTGCCACAATGTGATGCGGTCCTGCCATCCGGCCTTAAGCGGATGCGCCGACTGATAGCCTTCGAGGATGTCCGTAAGATATGACATGCCGAACAGGTCGAGCATGGCAAGGTCTTCCTCACGGTGCCCACCGTGAGCCGCAGGATCGATAAGCACGGCTTCGACGTCACCGGAATCAGCAGTCCACATGACGTTGCCGCTCCACAGGTCGCCATGCACGCGTGCGGGCTTGTCGTTGGCGGCCTTGCCTAGGATGTCGGGCAAGGCGTCGATAACGGCTTCAGTCAGTTCCATGTCATAGTCGGTCAGTTCGCGACGTTTCATGCCGAGTCGTACCATCGGACGCAATCTGCCGTCCGCCAGATAGGTGGCCACATCATCCCAGGCACCGGTATCCATCGGGACGGGATCCTGCAACGGCCCGAAATAGCAGGTGCCGTCGTATCCAGTTGGAGCGGAGCCAAAATGTTCGGCACCGGCATCATGCATATGAGCTAGCGCAACACCGAAATCGCGCGCGGCTTGGATGGTCGGACCGCAGGCGTTCACGCGTTCAATGTCGAGATAATCCTTGCCCCAGTCGTATACGTCGACCACGCGTGGGCCGCCCTGCGATTGCGCCTCGCCGAGCCATTTGAGGCCGCGTCCCTCGCATTCAAAGAAACCTTCGGGGCTGAATGCCCTGCTTTTGCGGTATTTGCCCATGCCGATGAGCCTTTCTCCCATGCCGGACATGCCGGCGTACTTTTGGCTCCATTGTGTGCATGGTTTGAGACAACTATGCCGGGATGCCTTGAAAACTAGACCCCTCTCGCTACTCTTGGTCACGGAAAAGCAGACGAAACCATATTTCTACGAACATAAAGAGGGTTCATGAATTTCTTCCCAGCGATTTTCCTTGGCCTGGTGCAGGCGTTGACCGAATACTTGCCGGTCTCTTCCAGCGCCCATATCCGCATCATCGGCGATTTGATGCTGGGCTCCGATCCGGGTGCCGCGTTCACCGCCATCATCCAGATCGGCACCGAGCTTGCCGTGATCCTGTATTTCCGTCATGACATCATCCGCATTCTCGGCGCGTGGTTCGGCTCCTTGTTCGGCAAGGAGGGCAAGGACTTCAAGAGCCGTATGGGCGCGCATAACCGCGACACGCAGATGGGTTGGTTCATCATCATCGGCACGCTGCCGATTCTGATTGCCGGTCTGTTGTTCAAGGACGCCATCGAAAGCACGCTGCGTAATCTGTGGATCACCGTTACCGTGCTGATTATCTTCGGTATTCTGCTGTGGGTGGTCGACGCCCGCGCCAAGCAGGTCAAGACCATGGATGAGATGACCTGGAAGGATGCGCTGATCTTCGGCATCGGTCAGATGCTGGCTCTGATTCCTGGCGTTTCCCGTTCCGGCGGCACCATCACCTTCGGCCGTGCGATGGGTTATACCCGTGAGGCTGCAGTGCGCGTGAGCTTCCTGATGGCCATTCCGGCCGTGTTCGGCGCGGGCATCCTCGAAGCCGTTTCCGCGGTCAAGGATGTGGCCGCAGGCAATGCGGGAATGTTCCCGGGCTGGGGTGCGACCATCGCGGCCACCATCGTGGCGTTCGTGGTCGGCTATGTGGTGATCATCGGCTTCCTGAAGTTCGTGTCCACTTTCTCGTACAAGGCGTTCGCCATCTACCGCATCGCGCTGGCCGTTGTCGTGGCTCTGCTGCTGATCTGCGGCGTGCTGCACCCGACGGAAGTCGTTGCCGCCGCGTAAGCGTGATTCGGCGTAAATAAAGCGAATCCCGGCCATCCGTAAGGTGGCCGGGATTTTTTTCGTCTGCGACCTCCTCCTGGAGGGGAACGACTCAGACGCCGTTGCGTAGAAGTGATTCGGCCTCACGAAGCAGTTCCTCGCAGGCAGGCATGCCGTTCGAGGCGATTCGCTTCGCTCTCGCGTCCAAATCGTAATCATGTTCCAGACGAGCCAAATAGTCGCCGGCATGCATGTCTGACACCAATCCATCGGCGTCGGAACGCCATTGCATGGCCTTTCTGGTCAAATCTCCTTCAATAAGCGGATACTCGATTATTAAAGACAAGGCGCGCAGCAGCTCCAAAGTGCCTTGCATGCATTCGGTATTGGCACAGTAATGCGGTACGGATACCCATATGGATGTTGTCGGAAAGCCCGCTTCGGCGGCGAAGGCATCAAGGATGTTGGGGATGCCCACCGGACCGTTGTATTCCCTGTCGGATTCGCATTCGCAGCCGCTTTTGGAGATGTCAAGCGGCAATGGCCGTGTGTGCGGGCATTCATCGAACATGGAGCCAAGCGTGATGACATCACTTACGTCATAGTCTTCTGCGACACGTAGCGTCTGCCTGCAGTATTCCTCCCACCGGTAATTGGGTTCGGGTGCGATTTGCGCAAGCAGGTGCAGCATGGGGGAGACGGCAATGTCATAGAAAGTCGTTTGCGGCCAGATAATGCGCTTACGCCCCTGCACGGAGCAGATCATGGGCCGGGCCACCTGATAGTCGTAGAAACCTTCGTTGTCAATATGGCGCACTTCCTGCGACTCATACCGGGACACCAAATGACGGACGACGTTCGTGGCCGCTTGGCTTGCATCGTTCCATCCTTCGAATGCGGCGATAAGTATCGTCCTGGGCATTGCGCTCTCCTCACACATGCTTTTAATGTATACCGAAAACGGGTGGTGTGACACGCGCTTCAGCCATCGGTGAATACGAATAAACCAAACCGCGACACGCTGACTTGCAAATTACACGAATGTGGTTATAGTAGATACTTGTGCTCACGCAGTGAATCTGCTGGAGACATGCGGACATAGCTTAGTTGGTAAAGCGCAACCTTGCCAAGGTTGAGACCGCGGGT
>OJQI01001390.1_pt1 | contig 10662 bp, 8 predicted proteins | sample 1598711 | NCBI WGS metagenome assembly OJQI01 (sample SAMN03922505, study PRJEB24848) | human gut metagenome | isolation source: stool sample | host: Homo sapiens | place: Germany | collected 2011-11 | reverse complement strand
GGCCTTTTCTCTGTCGAAGTGTACTGATAAAATTTCCAAAACTATAGTCTCTCATACTTATCCTCCGCTACTTGCTAATTACGTTTTACACCAAAATAGTTCATTTGCAATTTGTTCATATCGAATTAAAGTAGATTTTTGTTGTTCGAAGCAATTGCGATTCCGATTATCACGAAACTGCGTGACTATTCACTTTTATTTGATAACAAAAAAGAGAGCCACAGAGTGACTCCCCCAGTGCAGTCCGGAAACATACACCTCATTCAATACAGATAATATACAAGATTATTATAGAAATGCAAGCACAATCAAATAATAGCCTCTACTTTCGCATCTGCGGCACCTGTGCCAAGATCACTGCGGTGAACACAAGCACGCAGCCGACGATTTCCCGCGGTGCTAACACCTCATGCAATACGACGAATCCACCGAGCACCGCAAACACCGATTCCAGACTCATCACGATGGATGCAACTGCCGGATCTGCATATTTCTGTCCTGCAATCTGAAGCGTATATGCGATACCGCTCGAGAAGATACCCGCATATAGGATCGGGAACCATGCGGCGGCAAGATCACTCCATGCCGGCTGTTCAAAGATTGCCATACAGATTAGGGATAACACACCGTTTGTAATAAACTGGATGCACGAGATCTTCACGCTGTCACAGTCATTGAAATGATCGACTGTCAGGATATGTCCGGTGAAACAGACTGCGCACAGAAGTCCAAGCAGATCTCCAAAATACAGATTGTCGATACCGCCTGACATGCACAGCATGTACATACCACCAAGGCAGACAAAAACTGCCACATAAACAATCTTATGTAATTTCTTCCCGAGTAATCCGGATACGATTGCAACCATAACCACATACGTTGCGGTGAGAAACCCCGATCTGCCGGAGCTGGCCACGCCTTCCGGATATGCCGCGATACCACTCTGTTGCAGATTCGTTGCGAAAAATAACACACAGCCACAGAGGATACCACCGATCACGGTCCGTTTTATACTTTCTTTTTCGACCGGTTCTCCACTTACCTTTGCTTTCTGCTTCTTCATTCCCGTGCGAGCAAGAATCAACAGCGCAAGAAATGCCGCTCCAACTATGGAGCGGCTTCCGTTAAATGTAAATGTTCCAATCTGATCGGATGCTGTTGTCTGTGCTACGAACGTCGTTCCCCAGAAGAACGCGGCAAACAGCAACATAATACTTCCTTTTGTCTTTTTCATTTCAAGCCTCTTATTCTGCATCAATTGGATCTTTCTTTTTCTCAACTGCCTTGATCACCTGCAACACAACATACAGTAAAATCAGGCCGATTACCAGCGGAATCACAGGGCTCTTCATTACTCCCGGAAGTCCCTTGCTATTACCAAAGAATCCGGCAATAATGTAAGTGACGAACGATACAAGTGCAACTGTAATCGCATATGGAAGCTGTGTGCTTACATGATTGATATGATTACACTGTGCACCTGCGGATGCCATAATTGTCGTATCCGAAATCGGTGAACAATGGTCTCCACATACGGCACCTGCCATACATGCAGAGATGGAAATAATCATCATCGTTGCGTTTGTTCCCTCGAATGCATTTACAACGATCGGAATCAGCATACCGAAGGTTCCCCATGAGGTTCCGGTTGCAAACGCAAGAAAGCATGCAATGATAAATACAAGTGCCGGCAGGAAACTAAGCAACGCATCCGGCGTACTCTTCACGAGCTCTGCCACAAATTCTTTTGCGCCAAGGCTGTCTGTCATCGCCTTCAATGTCCAGGCAAATGTCAGAATCAAAATCGCAGGAACCATCGCTTTAAATCCTTCCGGAATACAAGACATGGATTCGCTGAATTTCAATACGCGGCGGAACATATAATAGATAATCGTAATCACAAGTGCAAAGAAGCTGCCATACATCAATCCAACCGATGCATCACTGCCCGAAAATGCTTCTACAAATCCAACGCCTGAGAAGAATCCACCACTGTAGATCATGCCGATGACGCAGGCTGTAATCAAAACGATCATTGGGAATACAAGGTCAATCACTTTACCCTTTGTCTCAACGACTTCATTTTCCGCGTTTGCATATGGACGGTCCGGTGTCGTGTAGATATCGCCCTTCAAAGCGTTCTTTTCATGTGTCCGCATCGGACCATAATCAATCTTTCTGACGATCAAAACAATCATAAATATAATCGTGAAAAGCGCATAATAGTTATACGGGATTGCACGAATAAAGATGGAGAATCCGTCCTCTCCCTCTACGAATCCGGCTACCGCAGCTGCCCATGACGAAATCGGGGCAATGATACAGACCGGAGCTGCTGTCGCATCAATGATATACGAAAGCTTCGCACGCGATACCTGATGCTTGTCTGTCACAGGACGCATCACGCTTCCAACTGTCAGACAGTTAAAATAATCATCAATAAAGATCAAAACACCGAGCACAACTGACGCTAACTGTGCGCCAATCCGCGTCTTGATATGTGCGCTCGCCCATCGTCCGAACGCTGCCGAACCACCGGCTTTGTTCATCATACAGACCATAACACCGAGTATTACAAGAAATACCAGAATACCCATGTTATATGAATTGGTCAGCACGCGGACGATTCCGTCTTTGAATACATGGTTTACGGTTGCTTCAAATCTGAAGTCAGACCAGAACAGTCCACCGATCACAATTCCTAAAAAGAGTGAACTGTAAACCTCCTTTGTAATGAGTGCCAGCACGATTGCCACGACCGGCGGGATTAATGCCCAGAATGTTGCGTACATCTGTGGCACGTAATTTGCGATTTCTTCCATCTTCTCTCTTCTCTCCTCGTTTTCTTTCTTATTGTCTGCCGCCCATATTCAGTCGGCGACATGGTATCTGGTGCATCTTACAGCATGGATGCACGAAGCTCTTCCCCTGTTTTATTCACAAGGTAAGCCGGTGCAATATCAAATACGGTCTTGCAGCCGCTTGCTCCCTCATTTGCAAGTCGGTGAGCCGCTCTTGCATAAGCAATCAGTACGCTGGATGTAAACTCAGGGTTTGAATCAAGCTTCAGGCTGTACTCGATGATATGCTTGTTCTCCTTGTTCCAGCCGGTCACACCGCTGCGGAGTACAAATCCACCATGTGGAATTCCGCTGTGGTTTGCCTTCAGTTCTTCTTCCGAAATGAAGTGAACGGTTGTATCGTAATCTACGAAATAGTTCGGCATTGTCTTGATTTCTTCCTCAACTTTTGCCGCATCTGCGCCCTCTTCAAGCACTACGAAGCACTCTCTTGTATGCTTCTGTCTGGTTGTAAGCTCTGGATTCTCGCCGTTACGAACTGCCTCAAGTGCGGACTCTACCGGAATCGTATACTGCTTGGCATCCTTGACACCTGCGATACGACGGATGGCATCGGAATGTCCCTGACTGACACCCTTGCCCCAGAATGTATAATCATTTCCCTCCGGAAGCAATGCATTTCCGTACAAACGGTTCAGTGAAAACATGCCCGGATCCCAGCCAACGGAGATAATTCCGATATGTCCGCTTGCTTTTGCACTTGCATCCACATTTGCAAAATGCTCCGGGATTCTTGCGTGTGTATCGAAGCTGTCGATCACGTTGAAATATTTTGCACATTCCGGTGTCTGCTCCGGAAGATCGGTTGCGCTTCCGCCACACAGAATCATAACATCGATTTTATCTTTCCAGTCTGCCATATCCTTTACGTTGCACACCTTGGCTGTCTGGTTCTTAATAACCAATTCATCAGGATTTCTTCTTGTAAATACGGCAACTAATTCCATATCATCGTTCTGGTTGATGGCTGCTTCTACGCCGCGGCCGAGATTTCCGTATCCGTAAATTCCGATTCTCGTCATTTTGTTTTCCTCCTTATTCTATCTCCCTGCATGAGAACTTCTACTCTTTCTCCGAGTTATTCTGGATTTTCATTCTACGCAGACGCGCTCTCGCTCACTTCCGCACATAGCAGACACTAAACTCACTGCGTTCGTTAAGTGCTGATGTGCTCCAATGGTCTGCTTTAGAATTGAAAATCCAGAACAACTCGAATCTACATATAGCCTCTCATGCCCGAAGGTTGAATCAAATTAAAAATTTACAATCGAATCCACTTTAGCATACTTCGTTGCTTTTCACAACAAAATTTCGCCACATCGTACTTTTTTGTATGTTTTTCGGGGTTATTCTTTGTTTGGTTGTTCGGTTGATGTGGTGGTGCTTGTTGTGGTGTTTGTTGATTTCCTGCCGTACACATAGCCGTAAAAATCGGTGTTGATGACCTCATCGGACATGTAAAGTTTCGTTTCGACTTCCTTGATCTTATCGTCGATGTAGGATTGTGAAACTGTTTTTTCGTCCACATAGTAGGTCACTTCTCCGGTCTTCGTGTTATATCCGATCTTGTCTGTCTTGAAGCTATGGTCGGCAAAGATGACAAGTTCTTCCGAATCGGACAGGATATCGTGTCCTGCGAGGATTCTGGAATCGTATGTCACGCCAAGCAGATTCAGAACGGTTGGAAGAACATCCACGCTCGCACAAAGCTTCTTGACATGAACCGGTTCTTCCATCGATGCAGACCAGATGCCAAGGCAGGAATGATGTTTTTCAAATGCATCATCGGATACATTCTTGCCTGCAAGCGCATCGTAGCCGCTGTCTGTCAGTCCATATGGATAATGGTCCGGTGTCACGATGAACACGGTCTTCTCCAGCTTTCCGGCTTCATCCAGCTTGTTGATCAGATCCTCTAATGCTTTATCGAGCTCCATCTGCGCCGCAATATACGCCACCGCGTCTTCCGGCAAGTCCATTCCTTCTGTGCATTTTTCTGCTTCCTCACGGTTCTTCAGGCACATGGCATTGTAATCGTAATTATATGGAAGATGCCCACTGAATGTCATAAAATACATCAGAAACGGTTCTTCGTTAATAAACTCCTTGTATACTGCCTCGATCGTATCATAATCGGAATATGTCACATAGCTTGGGATATCCAGACCATAATCGATTGCTTTGAAATCATATCCCATATTCGCATGTGTCGCACTCCGGTTATAATAATAGAAGTCAAAGTCGTGGTATGCTTTGCTTGTGTAGCCTTTCTCATTCAATGCATTGCCAAGTGCATACGGCTGATATGTATCTGCTGACTTATAAAAACTCCACTCTGACGAACACGGATACTGTCCCAGGCAGTCTACAAATTCTCCGTCAATCGTACTGTGATACCAGATCGGATTATAGTAATTCTCAAATACAAAACCATCATTCATGATCTTATAAAGCGTCGGTGTGCAGTTCTCGTAGATACCGTATTTGCACAGGCTCTCCGCGGTAATGCAGACAACATTATACCCTTCGAACATACCCGTATATTCGTTCTGCATCGTCGGCGTCTGCTGCGCACAATACGCGGACAGATTCTTCAACTGCTCATCCTCGGTTGCCTGATATAGCTTCTTAAAATCGACCGCCGGATCAACCTGTTCTACATACACAGGTGCCGCATCCGTATCGGTTGCCGTAGCTTCCATTGCATCACTTTCGGTTGCCGTCACATCATCTGGCTGCATATCTGTATCATCCAAAGTAAATGTCACATCTTTCTTTCCCCCGGTGAGCATCGTCTGCGCATCCCGCACGGTCGTCACACATACGCCGAGCTTGTTCATCGAAAGCTCCAGCACATACTGGTTGTGGAACAACTGATACGGCGAATACATCGCGCGTCCCTGCACATTCAGCAGAAGGATGGAAATGGCGCACAGACAAACCGCACTTGCCACACTTATAAGCCTTATTTTCATCTTCGGTCTGTCAAACTTTATCAGAAATACACGCAGCAAAACAAGTGCGATCACCGGCAACATAAACAGCAACATCCATCCAACATTCTGGCGAATCTTCTCGAACATCACGACCTTGAAATCCATCGCGTTCCCGGCCCCGCCGACAGACACCAGACTTAAGAATGTCCCAAATATCCGGAAATAGATGAGCTGCACGATATCATACACGCAGAATGCCGTAAGACCGACATACGCGATGATCTCATTTCCGATGCGCGGCAGCCATACAGTGAGTGCCGCTAAGAAAAGCCCCAACGTGGCACCGAACAAAATCGGATAGATGCTCGTGCTTTCGAGTTTATGGTAAATCGCCAGATGAAACAACACTTCCAGATAGATGCCCGCGCCCGCAAAAAACGGGATGCGCCAATATGAAAATGCACGCTTCTCCTTCTTTAATTTTATTGTCTGTATCTGATCTTTCATTGTAATCCTCCAAATCTCGCATACGCGCTATCAATCGCGCATTTTATTATATATGATTTTTCCTTGTTTTTCACTATCTTTTATTTTATAATTTAATGTCAGTGTTTACGAAAAATAAGGAGGTACCCTATGGCTGAAGCATATTCAAATTTTGCTGCTGTCTACGATGCGCTCATGGACAACATTCCCTATGACGCATGGGCAGACTATCTGCACGGCCTGCTTGTGGAATATGATATTGCAAGCGGCATTCTGGCAGAGCTTGGCTGTGGAACCGGAAATATAACCGAGCGTATGGCAGATTTCGGATACGACATGATCGGTATCGACAACTCCCCTGCCATGCTGGATATTGCAAACGAAAAGCGGGAACAAAATCATTCTTCATCGCTCTACCTGTGTCAGGACATGCGCGAGTTTGAGTTATACGGAACCGTTGCAGCCATCGTAAGTCTCTGCGACAGCGTCAATTATATTACCGAACCGGAAGAGCTTACGCATGTATTCTCGCTCGTCAATAACTACCTTGATCCGGACGGACTTTTCATCTTCGACTTCCATACGGAGCATTATTACCGGGATGTCGTAGCCGAAGCGACAATTGCCGAGGATCGGGATGATATCAGCTTTATCTGGGATAATTATTATGATGAAGAGGAAGCAATTAATGAACTCGCTTTAAGCCTGTTCGTAAAGGAACCTTCGGATTCCGATGCCGATGATAACCTGTTCCGCAAATATGAGGAATTGCATGTACAAAAAGGGTACACACTAAAGCAGATGAAACAGATGGTAGCTGATTCCGGTCTTACCCTGCTTGCGGCCTATGATGCATTTACACATGAGCCGGCGGACGAGGAATGTGAACGTATTTATATCATCGCGAAAGAAACACGAAACAAGAATTCAAAGAAACAATATATACAGTAATTTTGTATACCACTGCATCAATCATAAATAACAACACATGCAAGTATATATACAAAATCCAAACACTCATTTTAAGGAGGATACATTTATGGCAGATACAATGATTCGTGGCATGGCAGCGAACAAGCAGGTTCGTTTCTTCGCCTGCAACTCTACCGATACTGTGGAAAAAGCAAGAATTACACATCATACCAGTCCGGTTGTTACGAACGCACTCGGCAGACTGTTGACCGGAGGCGTGCTGATGGGCGCCATGTGTAAAAATGATACCGACAAATTAACACTCCGTATCCAGTGTCAGGGACCGATCTCCGGTATGCTTGTCACTGCCGATGCAAACGGACATGTCAAGGGATATGTCAGCGAACCGGAGGTTATGCTTCCTGCAAACGATGTCGCAAAGGCTGTGGATCTTGGTGTCTTAAGCGTCATCAAGGATATCGGTCTGAAGGAGCCGTATGTCGGCGACACCCATCTGGTAAGCGGCGAGATTGCAGAGGATCTGACCTACTATTTTGCAACAAGTGACCAGATTCCAAGCTCTGTGGCTCTGGGCGTGTTGTTCAACGACGATACATCCGTAGCGAATGCCGGTGGATTTATCATCCAGCTGATGCCATTTGCAGAGGACGCATTGATTGACGAGCTGGAGAAACGGCTGAAAGGATTTTCTTTCACTGCTCTTCTCAAGCAGGGCATGTCTGTGGAAGCTATCATACGAAAATTGTTTGAAGGCTATGATGTCGAGCTGACCGATTCCATGCCTTGTGCGTATGTCTGTGATTGCAGCAAGGAGCGTGTCGAGCAGGCAGTTATCAGTCTTGGCAGAAAAGAGCTTGGCGCTATGATTGCTGACAACAAGCCAATTGAAGTTGTGTGCGACTTCTGTCACACGAAATATACATTCTCACCGGATGAGCTGTTGAATATTCTGAAGAATAAATAATCCGCTTATCCGATATAGTTTTGCATCACCTAAACAAAACAGATGGTACAAGCTGTGATATAAAATAATACATCAAACACGATCACAAGGAGGTTGGTAATATGGAACGAATCGATTTACATGTACATTCCAATGCGTCCGACGGTTCTCTGACACCGACAGAGGTTGCCGACGAAGCGATGCGGATGGGACTTTCCGCGATTGCCCTGACCGATCACGACACGGTCGATGGCGTGGCAGAAATCTTAGACTATACAAAGGACAAGCCTTTGGAGGTAGTGCCGGGCATCGAACTGTCCTGCTACTATAACAATCGTGAGATTCATATTCTCGGCTTCTATATGGACTATGAAAACCCAGAGCTTCAAAAAGAGCTTGCCGTATTAAAGGAAGCACGTGAGGGAAGAAATGAGAAAATGGTAGCGATGATGCAGGCAGATGGTCTCCCTGTCACGATGGAGAAGCTGCTTCACGGCAATCCGGACAGTGTCATCACACGGGCACATTTCGCAAGAGTTCTCGTCGAGGAAGGTGTCTGCAAAGACAAGGATACCGCGTTCCGCAAACACATCGGCATCGGCTGTAAATATTACCTTCCAAAACCACAGGTTACCTGTGAGACTGCCATGCGCATCTTAACGACTTATAGCAAAGCGGCATTTCTGGCACATCCTCTGCTCTATCATCTTGGGTATGCACAGATTGATGAGTTATTGGCGTATCTGAAAACACTCGGATTAAAAGGACTTGAGGCATTCCACTCTTCGAACAACCGCTTTGAAAGTGAGAAGCTCCGCTCGCTGGCTGCCAAATACGGGCTGGCAATCTCCGGCGGCTCGGATTTCCACGGGGTTGTAAAGCCGAATATACAGATGGGAATCGGACGGGGAAATATGAATATTCCAAAAGAACTGTTGGATATAATTAAAACTTTATAAATGTATCTCCGCGAAAAAAAGGAACCCAAACCGGGTTCCTTTTTCTATATGTTTACAGTTTCATGATTCCGAGTGTCTGCAGCAAAAGCAGGATCAGGAAGATTGGAGCGATGACCTTTACCATTGCAGTGTAAAGCCGCTTTCTTCCCATTTTACAACCGCTCTTTTCTACTTCTTCGATCACAGTCTTCGGTTTGATGACCCATCCGACGAGAATACAGGTTGCAAGTGCTACGATCGGCATCAGCAGATTGTTACTGATGTAATCCATGATATCTAAGATCTGCGCCGTTGAACCATTCGGAAGCTTGAACTCAAAGTACAGCTTGTTGTATCCGAGGCAGACAATGATACCAACGATCAGTGCGAAGATTCCCTCGATTGTGCCGGCTTTTGTTCTGCTTGTATGGAATGCATCCATAATACATGATACAACTGCCTCCATGACGGATACCGCACTTGTAATTGCAGCGAACAATACCATTGCAAAAAAGATTGTACCAATTATATTTCCGGCAACACCCATTGCAGCAAATACCTTTGGCAAAGATACAAACATCAGACTTGGTCCGGATGACATACCATCTGTTCCCATAAATGCATACACAGCCGGAATAATCATTGCACCTGCAAGGAACGCAACAACCGTATCAAAAATCTCAATCTGATTAATTGATTTTCCAAGGTTTGCATCATCCTTCACATACGAACCATATGTAATCATGATACCCATTGCCACAGACAAGCTGAAGAACAACTGTCCGAGTGCATCGATCAGAACCGTAAATAACTTTCCGATTGTCAGTCCCTCAAAATTAGGAACAATATATATTTTAAATCCCTGCAGACCGGTTACTACTTCACCTGCATCATTTGTATTTTTCAATGTTAATGAGAATATTGCAATTCCCAAAATCATGACAAGCAGGATTGGCATGATAATCTTCGATGTAGACTCAATTCCTTTATTGACACCACGGAATACGATAAATGCAGATACCGCAAGGAAGATCACAAATGTAATAATCGGTTCCCACTGTGACGTGATGAATCCGGTAAAGAATCCATCCTGTGCAGCGTCGGCTCCATGTCCTGTCAAAAATACGAAGAAATATTTTACTACCCAGCCACCGATTGTGCAGTAATACGGCATGATGATAACCGGTATAATACTCGCAATAGCACCTAAGAATCCCCATTTATCATGAAGCTTCGTATATGCCGTGAGCGGGCTCTGTTTCGTCTTTCGACCGATCGCAATCTCCGTAGTCAGCAGCGTATAGCCAAATGTCAATGCCAGAATGATATAGACGACTAAGAATAATCCGCCTCCATCCTTGGCTGCCAGATACGGAAACCGCCAGATATTTCCAAGACCAACCGCACTACCTGCCGCCGCAAGTACGAATCCGATTGATCCACCAAATGAGTGTCGCTTCTTTTCTTCCATCCTTTTTCCCTCTCTTTTTTCGTTCTCGATTCACAACACATACCCTCTTATAAAGCTGTCTCTTATACACATCTCCGAGCCCACGAGACGCTAC
>OJQI01001388.1_pt1 | contig 10667 bp, 10 predicted proteins | sample 1598711 | NCBI WGS metagenome assembly OJQI01 (sample SAMN03922505, study PRJEB24848) | human gut metagenome | isolation source: stool sample | host: Homo sapiens | place: Germany | collected 2011-11 | reverse complement strand
CCCATACACATGTCAAGACAACAAGACAAAATGCTGATTTTGCTGGAAATATCTGCAATTTTTGGCTTTGTGCAATGTTTTTGCGGGCTGAGACGTATCTGTTTTGGAGCATTTTCTGATACCGGGGCGGCAGCTTTTCGGAGCTGCGCTTTGCAGTGTGCGGCAATTGACGGGGGCTTGCCCGCGGGTGTATACTGAAAGAGTATTGAGAAGATGAAACGCCGCCCTTTTTGCAAAGGGCGGCATCCCGATAAAAATACATGAGGTATGGAGCACAGCATGAAAAAAACGTTCTGGAATAAACTGACTGCCCACGGCACCCGCGGCAAAACGCGGTGCGCAGCGGCAGTTCTGGCATTGGCAATGACCTTTTCAATGGGCGCACCGCTGGCACTGGCTGCACAGCCGGAAGAAAGTACCGCGGCAGTGACCGAGACTGTTTCTGCACAGCAGGAAACAGCAATGCCCACCCTGCAGACGGAGACCCCGGAGCTTGCTGCACAGGACCCGGAAGCGCCGCCTGTACAGGCCACTGAAGCGGAGGAGAACAGCACGAACCAGCACACCCCGGAAAACAGCGTTGTACTGACCCCGGAGGAGATCCGTGCCGCACTGGATGCCGGTGCCATGGATGCCGCCGAGGCCCAGTGCATCGACCTGAGCAATGAGAACGGATTTTTCAGCTGGCTGCTCAATTTCCTGTTCGGCTGGCTGGGCAAGAGCGATACGGAGCCGGTCTATTCCGGCTGGCGCACCTCCGGCGGCAAGACCTACTACTACAGCCAGACCACCAACAAACCGGTGACCGGCATCCAGTGCATCGACAATAAACTCTATTACTTCAATGCGGACGGTGTGCTGGAAAATGGCAAGACCTTCGGTGTGGATGTTTCCAAGTATCAGAAGAACATCGACTGGAACCAGATCAAAAAGGCAGGCGTGAGCTTTGTGATCGTCCGCATCGGCTACCGCGGCTATGGTGCTTCCGGCACGTTGGTGCTGGACCCCATGTTCGAGGAGCATTTCACCAATGTGAAGAATGCGGGCCTGAAGGTGGGCGTGTATTTCTTCAGTCAGGCCACCACCGAGGAGGAAGCCAAGGAGGAAGCCTTTGCCTGCGCCTACGTGCTGAACGGACGCAAGCTGGATTACCCCATCTTCTTTGACACCGAAGCATCCGGCGCTTCCAATGGTTCCGGCCGTGCCGACGGTCTGGGTATGGAGGACCGCACCAAGTGCGCCATCGCCTTCTGTGAGGAGGTCAAGGCACAGGGCTACAAACCCGGTGTGTATGCCTCTACCCTGTGGTACCGCAAGCGTGTCAATCTGAACAGCCTGAAAAAATATACCATCTGGAACGCACATTATGGTGTTGCCAGCAGCCCCATCGACTGCGCCCTGTGGCAGGGCACCTGCACGGCACGCCTGCCCGGCTATAAGGGCGATATGGACGTGAACATCAGCTACATCGGATAAGTGAGGAAACTGCAATGGACCGCATTTGCCTGATCGCATCGGACATGGACGCGACCCTTCTGGACGAGTACAGCCAGCTGCCGCCAAAGTTTACCGAGACCATCCGTGCACTGGCCGGGCAGGGCATCTTGTTTGCCGCCGCCAGCGGGCGGCCTCTGTACACCCTGGAAACGATGTTCCCGGATCTGCTGGAGGAGATCATTCTCATTGGCGACAACGGCGGCGCTGCCCGCTGGAAGGGGAAAGACCTGTTTGTGTCCGAAATGCCTGCTGAGGGCTGGCGGCAGCTGGCCCGCAGCACAAAGCAGGCTGGAGACGTGGGCCTTTTGTGCGGACTGCAGGCGGCCTACGCGGAAAAGCAGGACGAGAAATACGATAAAGTTTTCAAGAATTTTTATACCCGGGTGGAATACGTGGATGATCTGACTGCGGTGGAAGCGGCGGCGGATAAGTTTACCGTCTATCTGCCCAACGACGACTCGCAGAAAGCCTTCGACCGGATCTACGGCGCATTCCACACCGGAAATGGCGGTGCATTCTCGGTGGCAGTGGCGGGCAGAAACTGGGTGGACGTGATGAACCCAGGTGTGCACAAGGGTGCAGCACTGGCAAAGGTGGGTGCACTGCTGGGCATTCCGGCCGACAGCATGATGGCCTTTGGCGACACCTACAACGATGCCGAGATGCTCACCACCGCGAAGTACGGCTTTTTGATGGAGAACGGCAGCGGACCGCTGCGGGCGCAGGTGTCGTTCCTGGCACCGTCCCACCGGGAATACGGCGTGATGCAGGTGCTGAAACAGGTGCTCCGCCAGAACGGCGAAGTAAGCTCGGAAGATTTTACAAAAGCACATTGATCGATATTGACAAAAGGGCAGGTTTTACCTGCCCTTTTGTCATACACCCCAGCTGTGCTGAATAAATTGTTCTCAGAGCAATAAACAGGCTGGGGAGGCATGGGGATATGTTTGTAGTCACGTTAAGCAAAACGAGCCTGAAAAAACTGGGTCTGGGAGCCATGTGCTGCGCACTGGTGGTGGGCAGTGCTCTGCTGGGCCGGTTCATCAGCAACCGCACCGTTGCGGTCTCGGCGGCGGTGAACAAAATTGAGAGTGCACAGGACATCCAGACATGGTTCACCGGCTACGGTCTGGATGTGGACGGCGCATCCATCACGGCAGACAAGGTCAAGATCCCCCGCAAGTGGGATGACAGCTTTTCGGCCTTCAACGGGGTGGTGCAGCAGAGCGGCATGGACCTTGCACGCTACAAGGGCAAGACCGTGGAAAAATGGACGGCGCTGATCCCGGCGGCAAGCAGCGGCGAGACCAGCCGCTACGGCGTGCTGTTGGTGTACCGCAAAAAGGCCGTGGGAGCTTACCTGCTGGAACGGCCCTCCGGCGTTGTGGTGGGCCTGAAAGACATGCAGGCCGCCATGGCGGAAACTGAGGCAAAGCAGACTTCCGGCGAGGACTACGAGGGCGACTGGGGTGAGCGCCACGACGAAGAGCTGACCGGCAGCGAACCGGCACAGCAGACCTCCGGCGAGGACTACAGCGGCGATTGGGGCGAACGCCATGACGAGGAATTGACCGCCCAGCAGACCTCCGGTGAGCCGGATGCCGTGCCGCAGGCTGTGCCTTATACGGAACTGCCGCTGGATGCCGAGGGATATCCGGTGGAATAAGCACCGGAACGACCTGCAAAAGCCGGAAACGACCGGGAACAGCTTCGGGTTTTGATGCAAAATCGGGTCGCAATTTGCCTAAAATTTGCGCACAAGCAGAAGAAAAAGTGAAATGCGTGCATTTTTGTCACATTTGTATGTTCAATTGTACCAAAATTTTGCATAAAAAATTAGCAATATGAAATGGTGAAAAATTCCCGGCAAGGGTTTATAATAGATGTATCAACCGTGCCGCGGCTCGGCCGCGTCTGGTGCAAGTGCAGAAGCGCCGCACGGGATCAAGTAAGGAGAAAATGATTATGAAGGAATTCCAGTATACCGTTAAGGATGCATGCGGCATCCACGCTCGTCCCGCCGGCCTGCTCGTCAAGACCGTCAAGGGCTTTGCCAGCAGCGCTACCCTGGAGAAGGACGGCAAGAGCTGCGATATGCGCAAGCTGATGGCTCTGATGGGCATGGGTGTAAAGCAGGGTGAGACCGTTACCGTCAAGGTCGAGGGCGACGACGAGGAAGCTGCTGCAGCAGCCATCCAGAAGTTCCTGACCGAGAACGTCTGATTCCGCAGTTAAGATGAGGAAGGCCCTCGCGGGTGAGCTGCGGGGGCTTTTTTTGGACTGTCGGAGCAGTGCGGCCCCGGCACAGATGAAGAAGGAGTAGTGTGCAATGCAGGTAGGCACCGGTAAGAGCGTCCTGAATGGCATCGCCATCGGCAAGCTCAAGATCTACAAGAAAAAGGATACTGCCATTTCTGCCGCAGAGGTAGCGGATACCGCAGCGGAAGTGGCGCGTTTTGAAGAAGCGCAGCAGAAGGCCATTGAGCAGCAGACTGCGCTGTATGAAAAGGCACTGGCAGAGGCTGGCGAGGACATCGCCGAGGTGTTCAACATCCACGCCATGATGTTGGAAGACGACGACTTTGTGGATGCCATCAAGGAGATCATCAACAGCCAGAAAAAGTGTGCCGAGTACGCCGTCAAGACGGCAGGCAACAATCAGGCTGCGGTGTTCGCCGCCATGGATGACCCGTATCTGCAGGCCCGCAGTGCAGATGTCATCGATATCGCACAGGCCATTCTGGACATCCTGCAGGGGGTGGACAACGCCAGCCTGCAGGGCACCGAGCCCAGCATTCTGGTCGCGGAGGATCTGGCCCCGTCTGAGACCGTCCGTATGGATAAGAGCCTGCTGCTGGGCTTTATCACCCGTGAGGGCAGCTCCAACAGCCACACCGCCATTCTGGCCCGCAGCATGAACATCCCTGCCCTGATCCAGTGCAAGGATATTCAGGACGACTGGGACGGCAAGATGGCGGTCATCGATGGCTACAACGCCTGCGTTTACGTTGAACCCACCCCCGACCTGCTCAAGAGCCTGAAGAAGCGCCAGCAGGAAGATCAGAAGAAGCAGGCCCTGCTGCAGGAGCTGAAGGGCAAGCCCAACACCACGCTGGACGGCAAGACCATCAATGTCTTTGCCAACATCGGCGGCATGAGCGATGTGGGTGCTGTGCAGCAGAACGATGCCGGCGGCGTAGGCCTGTTCCGCACCGAGTTCGTCTACCTGAACTGCAAGGACTTCCCCACCGAGGACTACCAGTTCGAGGCCTACAAGCAGGTGGTGGAGAGTCTGGCTCCCCGCAAGGTGGTCGTCCGTACCTGTGACATCGGTGCCGATAAGACCGTCGATTACATGAAGCTGGATCACGAGGAGAACCCCGCTCTGGGCTACCGCGCCATCCGCATCTGCCTGACCCGCAGGGACTTCTTCAAGACCCAGCTGCGCGCTCTGCTGCGTGCTTCTGCCTACGGCAACATGAGCATCATGTTCCCCATGATCACCAGCCTGCGGGAGCTGCAGGATGCCAAGGCTGTTCTGGAAGAGTGCCGCGCAGAACTGACCGCCGAGGGCGTGAAGATGGGCCAGAACATCGAGGTGGGCACCATGATCGAGACCCCCGCCGCTGTGCTGATCGCGGACGAGCTGGCTGCCGAGTGCGACTTCTTCTCCATCGGCACCAACGACCTGACCCAGTACACCTGTGCGCTGGACCGCCAGAATGCAAAGCTGGAGCCGTTCTTCAACCCGCACCATCCCGCTGTGCTGCGCGCCATCAAGATGACCATTGAGGCGGGCCACCGCCACGGCATCTGGGTGGGCATCTGCGGTGAGCTGGGCGCAGACACCGCCCTCACCGAGACCTTCCTGCGCATGGGCGTGGACGAGCTGTCCATGAATGCCAAGAGCATCCTGCCGGTGCGCAAGATCATCCGCAGCGTGGACCTGAGCAAGCCTTCTGAGAAGTAATTCATCCGAGAATCCCGGTTTACCGTTCCCATAAAGCTCCCCGGCAGGGCATCCCGCTCTGCCGGGGCTTTTCTATACCGGGCAAAAGTTTTCGGAAAATACTTTAAAACGATAAAGCGAAATGCTATACTATAAGCGATGACAGGGTATGCAGGTGTCCAGCGCTGCCCATGGAGGACCGTTATGACTCAGTTTTTGATTCGTCTTTTCATCCGCCAGCCCGACCATGCGCAGGACCCTAAGGTGCGCGCCGCCTACGGCAACCTTGCCTGCTGGGTGGGCGTGGCATGCAACCTGCTGCTGTGTCTGGGCAAGCTGACCGTAGGCACTCTGTTCGGTTCCATTGCCATCATGGCAGATGCCCTGAACAACCTGTCGGATGCCTCGTCCAACGTGGTCAGTCTGGTGGGCTTCAAGCTGGCCGCCAAGGCCCCGGACGCAGAGCACCCCTTCGGCCATGCCCGGTATGAATATCTGGCGGGGCTGGCAGTCAGCGTGACCATTCTCGGCATCGGCTTTTCGCTGCTGAAGGAATCGGTGGTCAAGGTGCTGCACCCCACCCCGGTGATGTTCAGCTGGCTGACGGTGGCCGTGCTGATCGCATCCATCCTCGTCAAGCTGTGGATGAGCGGCTTCAACCGCACCATCGGGCGTATCATCGGCTCCGAGACCCTCATTGCCACTGCTGCGGACAGCCGCAACGATGTGCTGAGCACCAGCGCGGTGCTCATTGCAGCGGTGCTGTGCCGCGTGACCGGCTGGGATGTGCTGGATGGCCTGATGGGTGTAGGCGTGGCGGCGTTCATCCTGATCTCCGGCTGGGGCCTTGTGATGGATACGCTCAGCCCGCTGCTGGGCGAAAGCCCCAGCGAGGATCTGGTGGACCACATCGAGCAGAAGGTGCTCTCCTATCCCGGCGTGCTGGGAATGCATGACCTGATGGTGCACGACTACGGCCCGGGACACCAGTTCGCCTCCCTGCATGTGGAGCTGCCCGCCGAGCAGGACCCGCTGGAGGCACACGACCTGATCGACAACATCGAACGGGACTTCTTTAAAAACGACAACCTCATGGTGACCATCCACTACGATCCCATCGTCACCTCGGACGCCGCAGTGGGGGTGCTGCGTGCCCGCCTGACCGAAAAGCTGCGCCAGCTCGACCCGGCCCTTTCGCTGCACGATCTGCGCATCGTGCCGGGCAGGACCCACACCAACGTGCTGTTCGATCTGGTGCTGCCGGCAGGCTATGCAGGGGATAAGGTAGAGCTGCTGGAACAGCTGGAACAGTTCATCAAGGAACAGGATACAGCCTACAGCTGCATCATCAAGGTGGAGCAGAGCTATACGGCTGCCCACAAATAAACTCTCGGGGGAAAGTATTATGCTGAACGAGACTTATCGCGCGATGCTCGGCAATAAGAGCGTCATCCGCGAGACCTTCATGTACGGCAAGCAGCGTGCTGCCGAGATCGGATATGAGAACGTGTTCGATTACTCGCTGGGCAATCCCAGCGTGCCCTGCCCGCAGGAGTTCACTGCCGCCATGCAGGATCTGCTGGCCAACGAAGAGCCGGTAAATCTGCACGGCTACTGCCCCAGTCAGGGTGACCCGGGCTTCCGCACCGATGTGGCAGCGCACCTGACAAAGACCTTTGGCCTGCCCTATGAGCAGAAGCACATCTTCCCCACCACCGGTGCGGCGGGTGCCATTGCCCATGCCATCCGTGCGGTCACGCAGCCCGGCGACGAGGTGCTCACCTTTGCGCCCTACTTCCCGGAGTACGGCCCCTATGTGGCGGGCACCGGGGCGGTCCTCAAGGTGGTGCCGCCGCAGACACCGACCTTCCAGCCCAATCTGGACGCATTCGAGCAGATGATCGGCGAAAAGACCACCTGTGTGCTCATCAACACCCCCAACAACCCCACCGGCGTGGTCTACTCTGCCGGGACGCTCACCCGCATGGCAGAGATCCTGACCGAAAAGAGCAAGGCGTTCGGCCACAATATCTTCCTCGTCAGCGATGAGCCCTACCGGGATATCGCATTCGACGGCAAAAAGGTGCCCTACCCGGCGGCGTTCTACCCCCACACTCTCACCTGCTTTTCCTACTCCAAGAGCCTGAGCCTGCCCGGCGAGCGTCTTGGCTATGTGGCGGTGCGTCCGGGCTGTGAGGGCGAGGATGTGCTGGTGGACATGATGGCCCAGATCTCCCGCTTCACCGGCCACAACTGCCCGCCCAGCATCATCCAGCGGGCCGTAAGCCGCTGTCAGGATGTGACCAGTGATCTGAGTGTGTATGAGACCAACATGAACCTGCTGTACGATAAGCTCACCGCGCTGGGTTTTGAGGTGGAGCGCCCCGGCGGTACCTTCTACATCTTCCCCAAGGCTCTGGAAGAGGATGCCAACGCTTTCTGCATGAAGGCCCGGGAGTTTGACCTGCTGCTGGTGCCCAGCGACAGCTTCGGTGTCAAGGGCTATGTGCGCCTTGCCTACTGCATCGATACCGAAAAGGTCAAGCGCAGCCTGCCGGCCCTTGAAAAGCTGGCAGCCGCTTACCGCAAATAAACATTCTGCCGAACTGCCCGCGCGGCATCTGGCAGTGCAGCGCGGCTGGAGAAACGATCCAAAGAGAGGAAAGGGAACCCTGCTATGGAAAAGATCAAAATGACCACGCCCCTCGTCGAGATGGACGGCGACGAAATGACCCGCATTCTGTGGAAGATGATCAAGGACGAACTGATCCTTCCGTTTGTGGACCTCAAGACCGAATATTACGATCTGGGCCTGCCCAACCGCGATGCTACCGCCGACAAGGTGACCATGGATGCCGCCCTTGCCAACAAGAAGTACGGCGTTTCGGTCAAGTGCGCCACCATCACCCCCAATGCCCAGCGCATGGACGAGTATAAGCTGCATGAGATGTGGAAAAGCCCCAACGGCACCATCCGCGCGGTGCTGGACGGCACCGTGTTCCGCGCACCCATCATGATCGACAGCATCAAGCCGGTGGTCAAGAACTGGAAAAAGCCCATCACCATTGCCCGCCACGCCTACGGCGATGTGTACAAGTGCACCGAGTTCCGCATCCCGGGTGCAGGCAAGGCTGAACTGGTGTTCACCGGTGCCGATGGCTCTGAGCAGCGCGCCACCGTCTTTGACTTTGAGGGCGCTGGCGTTCTGCAGGGCCAGTACAACAAGGATGATTCCATCCGCAGCTTTGCCCGCAGCTGCTTCAACTACGCACTGGATGTGAAGCAGGATCTGTGGTTCGGCGCAAAGGATACCATCTCCAAGAAGTACGACCACACCTTCAAGGATATCTTCCAGGAGGTGTACGACACCGAGTATAAGGCAAAGTTCGAGGCCACAGGCATCACCTACTTCTACAGCCTCATTGACGATATCGTTGCCCGCGTCATTCGCAGCGAGGGCGGCTTTGTCTGGGCCTGCAAGAACTACGACGGTGACGTGATGAGCGATATGGTCTCCACCGCCTTTGGCTCTCTGGCCATGATGACCAGCGTGCTGGTCAGTCCGGACGGCAAGTACGAGTTCGAAGCCGCCCACGGCACCGTCACCCGCCATTACTATAAGTACCTGAAGGGCGAAAAGACCTCCACTAACCCCATGGCTACCATCTTTGCGTGGTCTGGCGCGTTCAAGAAGCGCGGTGAACTGGATGGCCTGCCGGAGCTGGTGAGGTTTGGCGAGGCACTGGAAGCCGCCAGCCTGCAGACCCTGAACGACGGCATCATGACGAAAGACCTGTGCGGTCTGGCTGAGGGCATCACTCCCACCGCTGTGGACAGCGAGGGCTTTATCAAGGCCATCCGCACCCGTCTGGAAGCCAAGCTGGCATAATCATCTCTTTGTGACATAAAAAGAAAGACCGGAACTGTAAGTGCGACCTACAGCTCCGGTCTTTTTCGTTAAAATGATGCGAACGAGCCTTGAATGTACCCGACAAAGAATGCAATAAATGTGCTGATGAGAATGCAGCCAAGCCACAAAAGGTCTGCGAGAAGCCGTTTGCCGGTCAACTGCTGGATAGTCTTTGAATAATCCAAAGCAAACCACAGCATGGCAGCAGAAAACAGAATGGAACTCCAATGAAGCCGAAAAGACAGCACCATGCTGAGAAGCACATAATTGATAAGCGTGTAAAAAATACTTCGCAAAAGAAGTTCTGGGAGAGCAGAATACTTCTTTTTCATAAAAGCTCCTTTCTGGATTTATAAATGCAGTGCATCCAATACTTCGTTTACGACCTCCAACGATACCTGCCCCGGTGCACTGGCCTGCCCGGGATTGGCAAAGGTCATGGCGGAGCCAAGGGCTTCGCCGGAAAGGCGGCTCACCGCGCCCAGAGCTCCCATGCTCATGGTAATGATGGGAGTCTCCGGGTGCCGGTCGGCCATTTCAGCGGTGGCAGCCAGAAGCTCCAGCACATCGGCACGGCTCTGGGGCATCACAGCCAGTTTGGGCAGATCAGCCCCGGCCTGCTGCATGGCAACCATGCGGCTCACCAGTTCGGCGCGCAGCGGCGTTTTATGGAAGTCGTGGCTGGAACACACCACTGCAGCCCCGGCGGTGTGGGCCTCTTCGATCAGCGCGGGAAGCTCTGCGCCCGCAGTGAAAAATTCAATGTCGATCAGATCGGCGCAGTCGGTGGCAAAAACGGTGCGGATAAAATGAAGATACTCTTCGTGGGCCAGAGCGACTTTGCCGCCTTCGGATTTTGTGCGGAAGGTGAAAAGAAGAAGCTGATCCTTCAAGGCAACACGGAGCTTCGCAGCGCAGTGTACGATGGCCGGAAGGTCTTTTGCACCTTCAAAGCAATCGATACGCCATTCCACACAATCGGCGCGCAATGTGGAAAACGCGGCAGCCTTTTCCAGAACGGCGGTTTCTGTGGGCTCTACAATAGGAATAATAACTTTAGGGCGGCCCTCACCGATGCAGCAGCCGCGGATGTTGACACAGGACATGGCGCTTCTCCTTTATGTAATAAGTATAGCTACCTTATACAGGATGCTGGGGGATGACTCCATAATACGTTCTGCCCGCCGCCTTGTCAAGAAAAAGGCGCGCCCTGTAACGGGTGAAAAACAGGAAGATCCTTTATTCTGCAAAGAAATTGGAAAAAATCTGTCAAAAAGTGTTGACAAGGAGGAGGGGGTGTGGTATTATACT
>OJQI01001385.1_pt1 | contig 10677 bp, 7 predicted proteins | sample 1598711 | NCBI WGS metagenome assembly OJQI01 (sample SAMN03922505, study PRJEB24848) | human gut metagenome | isolation source: stool sample | host: Homo sapiens | place: Germany | collected 2011-11 | reverse complement strand
AAAAAGGGGAAAGGAAAAAGAAAAGAAAAAAGGGAAAGGGCAAGCGACGAGAGCTATGTCGCTTGCCCTTCTCGATGAAGAAAATGAACGCCCTCGCGGCGTATTTACCAAACAAATATAGTGATGTTAAACAGACGAAGTGTATTATGCGTTGAATTTGCTAAACTTAAATGTGGTCTCGTTGATCTTCACATGATAGACACCACCCGAGAAGGCCGTAAGGTCGATGGGCTGTCCCTTCCAGTCGGCGTCGCTCTTGACCTTGCGGCCCGAGGCGCTGAAGATGCCCATGCAGTACTTGCGCGAGGGGTCGTAGCCCTTGACGTGGATGATGTTCTCACCCGGGCGGGCGTTGAGCGTGAGGCGACCACCGTCGGCCTTCAGTCCATAGACGCCCGTGGCAAGGCTGAAGATGACCTCGTCGATGTCGGAGAGACGATAGCTGTCGGTGCCGTCCTGCTTGTTCACCTGCATGGTGTTGCCAGAGAACGTGATGGCCTTGACCTCGCCCGGCGCATACGCATGGGAGTCATGCTGGTTGGTCGTGACGGTGATGTAATCTCTTGCGGTAGCACCCGTCGTGATGGCGATGGCGGCTATCAAAAACAGCTTTTTTCTTCTCATACTATTGGTCATTAATAAGGTTTTGCCCCCGACGGGAGCTCGATTGACATGGCGAAATTACGACGAGAAAACGAACCGTGCAAATTTTTGGGCAGTTTTCTCACTTTGCCATGTGGCACGTTTGTTTCAGTTTCAAAAAGCTATCTATCAAGCCATTACAAAGACCTTCGCGACAGAAAAACGGGGGCAAAAAGAGGCGAAATGCCACGAGGAAAGTCCGAAATCCACCTTTTGCAACAAGAAGAAGGAGGAAAGCAATTCAACTTTTTGCGGTTCGCAAACTTGGTCGGTGCGGAATAATTTCGTACCTTTGCAGTTGGATGCGGCAAAGGCTCGAGACGAAGCAAGGCCCCGCCCACGACTTAGAAACAATTGACATGAAACCAAGACATCTACCTTTCTTATATAGCCTCCTGCTGCTGGCGGGCCTCCTGACGGCCTGCAACCCGAGCGGCAAGGACAACCAGCAGCTGGCCTCCGTGGAGCAGTTGCTCGACAGCGGGCGCGTCGATACGGCGTGCGCGGTGCTCGACGGCGTCCGCCTGAACCGCCTCACCACCCCTGCCGACTCGGCCTACTACTACCTGCTCAAGACGCAGGCCGACTACCGCACCAACCATCCGCTCGTCTCGCTCGACGACATCGAGTATAGCATCCGCTACTACGAGGGCAAGGAGAGCGAGAAACTGCGGCTCAGCGCGTCGCTCTTCTACAAGAGCGCGATCCTCTACACCCATGGCAGCTTCAAGGAGGGCGTGCTCTGTCTGGAGCGGGCCCGCACCATCGCCGACCAGACGCAGGACGCCGTCCTCCGCCACAAGGTCTATGAGCAACTGACGCTCGTCAACGAGGAGGCAGGCGACTTTCGGACCGCGCTCCGCTTCAGCCAGAAGTCGATCGCGGAGTCGAAGCAGGCGAAGCGCCTCGACTGGCTCGCCCATACCTATAATAATATGGCTTTCATCTACAGCCAGCTCGGACTGCAGGACAGCACGGCCTGGTGTCTGCGGCAGAGCATGGAACTGCTGCCGAACATCGCGGAGAAGAACCGCCCGTTTATCATGAACAACCTCGGATCCTTCCTCATGGAGACCGACACGGCCATGGCGCGCAAATACCTGGAGGAGTCGCTCGAGATCACGCCCACCAGTCCGGCCTACGCCTGCCTCGGCACACTCGCTGCCATGCGCGGCGACACGGCACGGGCCACGAAGATGTGGCACGAGGCCCTCATCATAGCGCCCGACACGCCCTCGGAGGAACTGGTGCTCAAGGCCATCATGGAGTTTCGGTCGGAGCAGGGAGAATGGCGCGAGGCGACCATGACGGCCAAACGCCTGCTGCAGCTCTCCGACAGCGTGAGCCGCGCCCGGCCGGAGAACAACGTCAGGGCCGTGCAGTCGGAGTTTGAGCAGATGAGGATCAGCCACAACTACGAGCGCATGGTGACGATAGCCATCATCGTAATCGTCGTCCTGGTGCTGCTCACCATCATCGCCACGCTCTACTCCTGGTACAGAAACTACAAGGGACGGGCGGCGCGCGCCGTCGATCAGCTCCTCATCAAGAGCTACGAGACGCAGCTCAACGAACTGAAGCGCATGGCGGGCGACAAGACCAAGGAGATAGAACAGCTCACGCGCAAGCGCGACCTGCTGATGGAGAAGCACCGCGATTCGCTGAAGCTCGGACTGCAACGCTACAACGAGGCCATGGCGGGACAGACCACCGTGCTCTGGAAGAAGCACGACTTCGAGAGTTTCGCCTCCTACTATAGCCTCGTGGACGTGGAGTATGTCGCCTCGCTCGACGCCGAATACGACGGCCTCTCGCCGAAGCAGAAGTTCTTCCTTATCATGGAGCACATGGACAAGAGCGAGACCGAGATACAAAACGCGCTGGGCGTGGCCGAGGTGACGATGCGATCCATCCGGTCGCGCATCGGCAAGAAGCACAAGGCGTGACAGTTTCCGCGGTTTCATCGAAAGATTTATCATCATCAACCATCATAACACAAGACATGAAAGCGACCAGATTCCTCCTCGGCGCCCTGCTGCTCCTGCTCTGCGGCACGGTGCTCCAGGCTCAACCCAGCCTCGTGCCCAAACCCGCACAGGCGACCTGGGGAAAGGGTAAGTTTACCATCCAGCCTCAGACCACCATCGCATACGGCGACAAGGCGCTCCAGCCAGCCGCCGACTACCTCGCCTCCAGCCTCCAGCGCCTCACGGGGGTGCGCCCCCAGACCCAGCGTGGCGGCAAGGGCGACATCCTGCTGCAGATCGACCGCAAGGGCGTGAAGGGCGAAGGGGCCTACCGCCTCAACGTGGAGAAGGCGCGCATCACGGTCAAGGGCCACGACTACGGCGCCATCACGTCGGCCATCGCCACCCTCCGACAGATCACGGAGGGACAGGAGGTGGCGACCTGCCAGATCAGCGACGCTCCGCGCTTCGGCTGGCGCGGTTTCCATCTCGACTGCTCGCGCCACTTCTTCTCCGTCAAGGAGGTGGAGGAGGCCATCGACCTCATGGCGCTCTACAAGCTCAACCGCTTCCACTGGCACCTGACGGACGACCAGGGCTGGCGTATCGAGATCAAGAAATATCCGCTCTTGACGGAGCGCGGGGCCTGGCGCAAGCCCAACGGCCAGGACGCCTCCTGCCTCTACCAGGCGAAGAAGGAGGACAACCCCGACCTGCTGCTGCCGGCCGACCGCTGGCGCACCACGGCCGAGGGCGATTCGCTCTATGGCGGCTTCTACACCCAGGACCAGATCCGCGAGGTGGTGAACTATGCTGCCGCCCGTGGCATCAGTATCGTGCCCGAGATCGACATGCCGGGCCACTGCCTGAGCGCCATCGCCAACTACGAGGGCCTCAGCTGCTTCGACCAGGTGGGCTGGGGCAAGGTCTTCACCTCGCCACTCTGCCCGGGCAAGGACGCGGCCCTGGAGTTCTGCCGCAACGTCTGGAGCGAGGTGATCGCCCTCTTCCCCTATGAGTATGTCCACATCGGCGGCGACGAGGTGGAGAAGGACAACTGGCGCAAGTGTGCCGACTGCCAGCGCCGCATCGCCCAGCAGGGACTCAAGGGCGTGGAGGAACTGCAGTCGTGGTTCATCCACGAGATGGAGCGATTCTTCAATGCCAAGGGCCGCCGCATGATCGGATGGGACGAGATCATCGAGGGCGGTCTCTCCAAGACTTCCACCGTGATGTGGTGGAGAAACTGGGCGCCGCAGTCGGTGCCGGAGGCCACGGCTCATGGCAACGATGTCATCTACACGCCGGCCACACCGTTCTATTTCTCACAAAACGAGGAGAAGAGTTCCATGCGCCAGGTCTATGACTACGATCTTGCCCCGGCCAGTCTCTCGGCAGCACAACGGGCGCATATCATCGGCGTGCAGGCCAACCTCTGGGCCGAAGGCATCCCGTCACGATCCCGAATGCTCTATATGTACTTCCCGCGCATCCTGGCGCTCGCCGAACTGGCCTGGACGCAGCCCGCGCAGAAGGACTACGACGACTTCTACGGTCGCCTGCGCCAGCAGCTCTCGATGCTCAACCGCCTGGGCGTGCCCTACCGCATTCCCTCGCTCGACGGTTTCCACAACGTCAATGCCTTCACGGACAAGGGCACGCTGAGCGTGGAATGCCAGGACCCGCAGGCCGTCATCCGCTACACCACCGACGGCACCTTCCCCAACGCGGAGTCGCCGCGCTACGTCGGCCCAATCACGGTCGATCAGACCACACCCTTCACGCTCCGCACCTTCACGCCCGAGGGCCGCGCCGACGAGATGGTTCAGGCCGACTTCGTGAAGCAGGGTCTCCTGCCAGCGCTCCAAAGTGTGCCCGCCCTGAATCCAGGGGTGAAGACCGACTGGTACGACTTCCCGGGCGTCACCTGCCGCCTTATCACCACGGCGCCCTTCAACGGGTCCTACACCACGCCCGACGTGGTCATCCCGGAGGCCTGCAAGGGCAATATCGGGCTCATTACCAAGGGCTACATCCTCATACCCGAGGACGGGGTCTATACCTTCGCCCTGCTCAGCGACGATGGCAGCTGGCTCAAGATAGACGGCAACATGGTGGTCGATAACGACCGCGAGCAGTCGCCCCACGAGATGGTCTGCCAGCAGGCGCTCGCCAAGGGCTACCACTACCTGGAGGTGCGCTACTTCGACCACAACGGCGGCGTGCTCCGCCTCAACGTCCTCGACCCGCAGGGCAAGCGCCTCGACCCGCAGACGATCTTCTTCCACGCTGCGGAGAACTAATATCCTCATAGGGCTCGCGCCCACAGATAAAGAGATTCCTGCGCAGGCACCTCGGAAAGAGGTGGTCTGCGCAGGATTTTTTTCGTTGTTTCGTTGTTTCGTTGTTACATTCTCAAATTTCGCATGTAAGCTCCACACGCCCTGAACCAACGGTCACCGGCCGAAGGGAAAGGTAAAGGGCAGTAGGATCTTTTGGGCTTTCAGCCCGTTCTTGAACCACTTGCGAAACTTTCTGTCAGAGAGTTTTCTGTCAGAGAACGCCATAGTCGCGTCCGTAGCGCAACATCTGTTCCGTATAGCTTTCCGTGTAGTCCAGGGCCACGTCGGTGGGTTGACCCTCCTCATTTCTTACGACCGTCATGCGGGGGTTGATAAATCCCTTGTACGGAGCCAGGTGAAGGCCTGCGTAGCGATCGAGCACTTCCTGATGGAGCGACTCCTCCACCTTGACGCCATACTGCTCCACCAGGCGGCGTGCCGCCTCATAGTCGCCCTCACTCTTGATGCGCTGGATCTCTGCCAGTTCGTCAGCGAAGATGTGGCGCAACGCCTCATAGTCGTTGACTTTCACGACGGTCTTTCCTGCCTCCTTCGTCAGTTCCACGGCGGGCCTGGCGTCCGAGGTTTGCCGTTCCTGCGCCAATTGGAGGGCCCAGCGGGCGATCAGCGCCCGGTTTCTCATGTGCGCCTCCTCCAACTGCAGTCCGGGTTTGATGCGCACCAACTGCGTTAGCAGACCATTGAGCATATAGGAATAATACTGCGCGTGATGCGCCTCCTGGTTGGGCAGAAGTCCCAGCTCCACGAGCTTGGGATCGGCCAGGAAATAGAGTCCGAACAGGTCGGCGCGCGCCTCCTCGATGGTGCTGCCATAGTTGCGCAGGGCCTCGGCGCTCACCCCCGGGAGCAAGCGTCCGCTTCCATGTCCGAGACACTCGTGGAGGTCGGTGTGCAGGTCGTCGCAGCGGTCGCCGTAGGTGTTCACCATCTCGCGAATCTCGTCGTCAGGGATAAACTCCTCGCGGAACCCATTGCCCCGCGCCGCCTCGTCGTAGGCGTGCGTCAGATTGGTGATTGTCACAGACTTACTGCCATGTTGGGCCCTGATCCAGTCGGCGTTGGGCAAGTTGATGCCGATGGCCGAAGCAGGATATTCGTCGCCGCCGAGCATGGCCGCACAGACCGCATTGGCCGAGACCCCCTTTACTTTTGGCTTGCGGAAGCGCGGATCCACGGGCGAGTGGTCCTCAAACCATTGTGCGCAGTCCGCAATGGCACGCGTGCGGCGTGTGGCCTCCTCGTCGCGATATTCGACGATTCCCTCCCACGAACCTTTCAGTCCCAGTGGGTCGCCATAGACCTCGATGAAACCGTTGATGAAGTCGATGCTCCCCTCGTGGTTATCGACCCACGCGATGCTATATCGGTCGAAGTCGCGCAGGTCGCCCGTCTGATAGTAGTGGACGAGCAGGTCGATGACGCGGCGCTGTCCCTCGCCCTCGGCATACTCCCGGGCTTTCTCCAGCCAATAGACGATCTTTTCTATGGCCGCGGAATATTTCCCGCCGATTTTCCAAACCTCCTCCTGGAGTTGTCCGTCCCGTTTGACGAGCGTGGTGTTGAGTCCCCATGAGGGCGGCTCTGCCTCGTCGCCGCGCAACTGGGCATAATAGTCCTCCGCCTCCTGTTGCGTCACCCCCTGATAGTAGTTTCCCGCCGATGTCTGCACCAAGTCCTCGCCGTCGGCGATGTTGACGCGCTTCGGCAGCATCTGCGGGTCGAAGAGTACGGGGCAGATTGCGTCGAGCAGTTCGCTGGCCGTCTGTCCTGGTGCCAGGGGAAGTGCCTCGGGGTCGATCGCAAGGACCTCGTGGCGGAGGAAGTCCTCGGAGAACGTGGGCACAAACTTCTCGCAGCCATAGTGGTGATGGATGCCGCTGGCGAACCACACCTGCTTCAGATAGGTCTCGAAACCGAGGAAGTCCTTCGTCGTGCGGTCTCCTTCGTAGTGGCGCAGCACCGCCTCCAGCGTCTTGCGGATGACGAGGTTGTAGCGTCCGAACTGGTCAAAGGTGATGTCGCGTCCGTAGAGCGTGGCCTCGGAGAGACAGTAGATATAGAGTTTTTGCTGGAGCGTGAGTGCCTCAAAACCCAGGAGCGGGTAGCGGAGCATCTCGATGTCAGCAAATCGCTCGTCGTTGTATATGAACTTTTCTGTCATGATTATCTGTTTTTATGGGTGACATACCATCCGTGGATGAGGAAATGATAGACCAGCAGCGCCACGCCGATGAGTACGATCGAGCAGACGACGACCGAGTGGAGGTCTCTGTGGAGCAGGCCAAATCCCGCGTACAGGCCCAGCCAAAGGCCCAGTTCCCACGAGAGGAAGAAGGAGCTCTGCACCGTGCCACGTTGGCAGTGCTGCGAGAGTTTGATGAAGAAGAGCAGAAAGCGGCTGCCCAGCAGTCCGAAGGCGAATCCCGCCATCACGGCCACATAGGGCGAGACCCAGTCGAAGTTGCGCGTCAGCAGCATCAGGAAGCCCACGAAGAGGACGATCAGTCCCGTGATGGCCTCGCTCTCCAGTTCGGCATTGGCGAAAACGTATTTCTCCGCCAGCAGGGCCAGCAGAAATCCCGGCAGCATCAGCGCGTAGAAGGTGAGGCTCAGGGGCAAGGAGAGGAGCAGTCCGAAGGTGGCCGTGATCAGGATGGTGTTGACGACGAGCGGCGTGCTCTTCGGCAGAAAGAAGCGGTCGAGGCTCCAGGGCCTCACCACCTCGTTGGGCGCGCGGAAGGGGAAAGGAATCACGTACATCAGGATGACCGAGAGCAGGGCGCAGCCTGCGGAGGCCAGCGGCAGGATGGAAACCCCGAAGACCTGGCTGATGATCATCGCCGCGAGCGGACCCAAGGCCAGCGAGCAGCGGCCCGTCCAGGAGAGCACATGGCTCGCCTCCGTGCGGTAGAGCGACTCGCAGGTGTCGAGCACGAGCGTGCTATAGACCACCATTTCGGTCAGTCCGTAGCAGAAGCCCTGGAGGACGCGCACGGCCAGCGTGCCGGAGAATCCGATGTGGAAGACCTTCTGTACGTCCGCCTCGTAGAGAATGGCCGAGAAGACCACCAGGAGGAGGATGGAGAGCAGGCAGACCTTGTTGCGGCGAAAGCGCTCGATGAAGTAGGAGACGTAGGGGCCGGGGATCACGATGCCCAGTCCAAAGGCCAGCATGACCAGTCCCACGTCCCTCAGCGTGTAGCCGTCAGCCTGCATCTGCGCGGGGATATAGGGCAGAAGCATGAAGACGGAGACGCCCAGCAGCAGGTTGGCGAGAACCAGCATCCAGAAGTGGCGGCTCCAGATGCGTATGTGTATCGGTGTGTTCTGTGTGTCCATAAGGGAATATCAATAGCTTTCACTTTCGTTGGGAAACTCGTCGCCCTTGACGGCCTCGCAGTAGGCCCTTACGCCGCGGCGCAGTTCCTCGCCCATGGCGGCAAACTCGCGGAGAAACTTCGGTTCGAAACCTTGTGTCAGGCCCATGGCGTCGGCATAGACCAAGACCTGGCCGTCGCAGTGGCTGCCAGCACCAATGCCGATGGTCGGCACGCTGAGCAGCTCCGTCACCTGCTGGGCCACCGAGGCCGGTATCTTCTCCAGCACCACGGCGAAGCAGCCCGCCTTCTCCAGCGCCTGGGCGTCGGCGATGAGCTTCGTGGCCTCCACCTCGCTGCGTGCGCGCACACCGTAGCCTCCCAGTTTGTGGATGCTCTGCGGGGTGAGCCCGAGGTGGCCCACGACGGGGATTCCCGCGTTGACGATACGCTCGATGGTGGGCGCGACTTCCTCGCCGCCTTCGAGTTTCACGGCATCGACGCCCGTCTCACGGATCAGCCTGACGGCGTTGCGCACGCCTTCCTCCGGCGAGACCTGATAACTGCCAAACGGCATGTCGCAGACCACCAGCGCCCGTTGGCAACCTCTTGCCACGCCGCGCGCATAGACGATCATCTCGTCCAGGGTGATGGGGAGGGTGGAGTCGTTGCCCAGCATCACGTTGGAGGCCGAGTCGCCGACCAGAATGCTGTCAACGCCCGCCTCGTCTATCAGTCGTGCCGTCGTGTAGTCGTAGGCCGTGAGCATGGCTATCTTGTTGCCGTCGCGCTTCATCTCTACGAACGTCTTGACGGTAACTTTTTTCTTTTCTGTTGTGAGATATCCCATTTCTATTAGATGTGATTCTAATTGCAAGTGCAAAGGTACAAGATTTCACAGACATAGGGAAAGAAAAAGCGGACAAAATGGGGTCCTACGCGCAATGCGCGCAATCCATAGGACCTTTCCACAGAAAAAAAAACGATGGGGGACGGAACGCATTCCATCCCCCACCAAGGAGTTATGACCGTGTTGATCAGTTCGTATTTTCTACGCTCCGCAGAAGAATAGGACGACTACCTGGGCCGCCAGGATGCGGAGGAACATCGACAACGGATAGACCGTGGAATAGCCGATGGCGGAAGCCTCACCCTGGCAGACGCTGTTGGCGTAGGCCAGTGCGGGAGGATCGGTGTAAGTACCTGCTATCATACCCATTACGGTGAAGAAGTTGAACTTGAACTTCAATCGGGCGATCGTTCCTACAATCAAGATCGGGATGATCGTGATCAGGAAGCCGCAGAGCACATATTTCAGCCCGTCTCCGGCCACCACCGTCTCCCAGAATCCTGCTCCGGCCTTGATGCCGACGGAGGCAAGGAAGAGGGCGAGACCAAACTCACGCAGCATGAGGTTGGCCGACGTCGTCATATAGGTGATGAGGTGGAAGCGCGTGCCCCAGCGGCCGATGAGGATGGCAATGATCAGCGGACCACCGGCGAGACCCAGTTTCAAGGGGACGGGCATGCCCGGGATGGCCACGGGCAGGCTACCGAAGATCAGACCCACCATGATACCGATGAAGATCGTGCCGAGGTTGGGGGCGTTGAGCTTGCGCTCGGAGTTTCCCATCATTTCGGCCACGCGGTTGACGTTGTCTCTCGGACCGACCACGTTGATGCGGTCGCCGACGTGGAAGTGGTGGTTGCGGCTGGCAAAGAGGTCCATGCCCAGGCGCGAGATACGCGTGACGTTGACGCCATAGACACTGGAGAAGTGCATCTTGCCCAGCGTCTTGCCGTTCATGTCGGGATTGGTCACGATGATGCGCTTGCTGATGAGCGGCTGCTTATCGTCGTCGCTGTCCATCCACTCGCCGTCGATCTCCGTACCGATAAAAGCCTTGATGGCCTCGGCGTCGGTCTGCGCGCAGACGATCAGCACCTCGTCGCCCAGCTCAAAGACGGTGTCGCGGTTGGGCACGCACATCTTGCCATCGTGGACCATGCGCGAGGCCACGATGTCGCGGTTGAGAAACCCGCTGATCTCCTTCAGGTTGCGTCCGCAGATATGGGCGTTCTGCACGCGGAGGTACATCTTGTAGGGCATCTCGGCGGGGTTGCCCTTCTCGGCAGCGGTCAGCTTGGCGTTCTCCTCGTCGAAGTTGCTACGCGTTAGCACCTTGATGAGCAGCGTCGTGCCGATGATGCCGAGCACACCGAGCGGATAGGCACAGGCGTAGCCGTTGGCGATGGAGGGCGGGTTGCCGTTGGTGAAAACGGACTGCAGGGCCTCGTTGGCGGCACCAAGTCCCGGCGTGTTGGTCACGGCTCCGTAGCTGTCTCTTATACACATCTGACGCTGCCGACGATATGCAGTGTGTAGAT
>OJQI01001384.1_pt1 | contig 10683 bp, 15 predicted proteins | sample 1598711 | NCBI WGS metagenome assembly OJQI01 (sample SAMN03922505, study PRJEB24848) | human gut metagenome | isolation source: stool sample | host: Homo sapiens | place: Germany | collected 2011-11 | reverse complement strand
GCCCGTGCAGAGTTGCGGCCAAAAGCGTTCTTTTCTTTTGGACCGTGCACGGCCCGTTTTCTTTTCGGGCAAGACCGAAAAGAAAATGGGGGGTGCATCCCTCTGGACAAGCCCCTTGCGGGAGCAAAGATTCCCGAGGCCGCCGGACGGCGGCCCTTTACATCTCCCGCCGGTCCGACCGGCCGGCCAGATAATCCAGCGACACGCCGAAGTGGTCCGCCAGGGCGATCAACGTGTCCAGGCTGGGCCTGTGCTCACCAGACTCCAAGTATTGGTAGGGCCGCTCCCCAATCCCGATGGCGGCGGCCACTTGCTTTTGGGTTTCTCCTTGTTCCTTGCGGAGTTCCCGCAATCGCTCGTTTAGTTCCATAAATCCCCCTTAACACGCTTCGCAGAGCGTGTTATATTTTTCTCACGCTTTATGAAGCGTGAGAAAGGAGTATTCGCAATGTCTGACTCCAAAAACGGGCCGCACGCCCCTGCAGGAGCGGGTTCCTCTGAACGGCGGGAAACCCGCCTCTACATCTCCCTCCGGTCCGACCGGCCGGCCAGATAATCCAGCGACACGCCGAAGTGGTCCGCAATGCCCACGAGATTTTCAAATCCAGGCAGATTGACCCCGGTCTCAAACCGCTGGTACTGCCGATCCGTCACACCGATGGCGTCGGCCACCTGTCTCTGGGTCTCCTTCCGCTCTTTGCGGAGTTCCCGCATTCGCTCTTGCAATGTCATATCGTCACCTCTTGACACGATGTATCCGTTGTATTATACTGCAGCTAAGCACAACGCATCCATTGTATTTTGAAAGGAGCATTCGCAATGTCCGACTTCATGAAATGGCTGTACGCCCACTACATCCGCCCCCAGCTGGACGCTGCCCCACCGGATGACTACGAGATGCCCCTCTCCCTTCTGGAGGGAGAGCTCACCTCTGAGATGGCGGCGGATTACGAAAAGGCCCGGGAATTCACCGCCATCCATGCCTTTCTGCTGGGCCTGCGCACCGGCCGGGGCCTGCCCCTGTGACGCCTCAGACGCCCGCCATCCTGGACAGCTCCGGCAGCCAGGCGCAGAAGGTCTCCAGATACACGCCCCGCAGGGGGTCCTCCCCTGCCTCCGCAGGCGCCGCCAGCGCGCGGGCGATCACTTCCTCCGCGTCCGGCCGGGTCACCAGCTCCGCCAGGGCGTCGTTGCCCGCCAGGGCCGCCCGCTTTCCGAACATCCCCTCCAGGTCGCTGGACACATACATGGAGGCGTTGAACGGATAGTCCAGCGCCGTCTCCAGCAGGGCCTCGGAGGTCATCTGCTCTGCCAGCCCCGCCGGCAGGCGGCAGGCGGCACGACGGGCGTTGGCGGACAGCTCCGCCCACTCCGGCGAGTCCGTGGTGACGGGAAACTGGTAGGGCTCCGTCACCGGGTAGGCGGCCCGGTGGATGCAGATCCAGGCCCCGACAATCAGCGCCGCCGACAGCGCCAGAAAAGCAGCGCGCTCCACAGGGCTTCTTTTGCTCCGCGCCATAAATGCGTCTCCCCTCTTTCAGATAAGGCCGCAGCTCACAGCGTCAGCTGGTCCATGTCCGGCGGATCCGCCGTCATGCCGCCAGGGATGGGCTTATGCAGGTGCTGGTATGCCTTCGCCGTCACGCACCGGCCCCGGGGCGTCCGGGTCAGGAAGCCCAGCTGCATCAGGTACGGCTCGTACACGTCCTCCAGGGTCACGGCCTCCTCGCCGATGGTGGCGGCCAGGGTCTCCAGGCCCACAGGACCGCCGCCGTAGTTCTCGATGACGGCCCCCAGCATCCGCCGGTCGATGGGGTCCAGCCCCAGGTGGTCGATCTCCAGCGCGCACAGGGCCTGGTCCGCCACGTCCTTGGTGATGACGCCGTCGGCCTTCACCTGGGCGAAGTCCCGGACCCGGCGCAGCATCCGGTTGGCGATCCGGGGCGTGCCCCGGCTGCGGCGGGCGATCTCATAGGCGCCCTCCGGCACGATGTCCACGTTCAAAATGGCGGCGGACCGGGTGATGATCTGAGAGAGCTCCTCCGGCGTGTACAGCTCCAGCCGCAGCGTCACGCCGAACCGGTCCCGCAGGGGCGCGGACAGCTGCCCCGCCCGGGTGGTGGCGCCGATCAGGGTGAACCTGGGCAGGTCCAGCCGGATGGAGTTGGCGCTGGGGCCCTTGCCCACGATGATGTCCAGGGCGTAGTCCTCCATGGCCGGGTACAGGATCTCCTCCACGGACCGGTTCAGCCGGTGGATCTCGTCCACAAAGAGGATGTCCCCCTCGTTGAGGTTCGTCAGCAGCGCCGCCAGATCCCCGGGCTTCTCGATGGCCGGGCCCGAGGTGATGCGGATGCCCGCCCCCATCTCCTGGGCGATGATCCCGGCCAGCGTGGTCTTGCCCAGGCCGGGCGGGCCGTGGAGCAGCACGTGGTCCAGGGCCTCTCCCCGCTTCTGGGCGGCCTGGATGAACACGGCCAGGTTGTCCTTCGCCTTCTCCTGGCCGATATACTCCCGCAGGGTCTTGGGCCGGAGGGACCCCTCCTGGGCGTCCTCCTGCAGGAAGGTCTTGGCCACGATGGGCTCTTCATAGATGTCGTTTCCAAAGTCGATGCTCATGGGTTCACTTCCTCATGTGCTCTGAATGTGCTCCAAAATTCCGGCCGGGGCGGTCAGCCCGCCTGGAACAGATGCACCGCCAGCCAGGCCAGGCCGAACACCGCGCACAGGCACAGGGCGAACACCGCGCCGCTGCGGTTGCGCTGACGCCGCTCTTTTTCCGGCAGGCCGTGGCGCTGCTGGCCCTTATTGAGTAGGGCCGCAAAGCGGGTGCCGAATATCATGGCAAGAAAGGCCATGGCCAGCGCGGCCAGGAGCAGAATCACGGACAGGATCTTCATACTCACTTCACCATCTTTTTCAGGCACTGGCGGATGATCTCCTCCAGAGACAGAGTTTCCACGTCCACGCCCTTCAGCGCCTGGGCCACCTCGGCGCTGGTGTAGCCCAACACCGCCAGGGCTTGGGCCGCCTCTGTGGCCTTATTTGTAAAGGCCGGGACGCTCACAGCGGCTCCGCCGGAGAAGTCCAGCCCCGTGGCGGCGCTCTCCCGGGCCATCTTGTCCTTCAGCTCCAGGATGATCCGCTGGGCGATCTTCTTGCCCACGCCCGGCGCCGCCGTCAGGCTCTTCTCGTCCCCGGTGACGATGGCCATGGCCAGGGACTCCGGCGTGGCGGCGGAGAGGATGGCCAGCGCCGCCTTGGGCCCCACGCCGCTGACGCCGATCAGCAGCTTGAAGCTGTTCAGCTCGTTGGCCGTGGCGAAGCCGTACAGGCCGAAGGCGTTCTCCCCCACGTCCAGATAGGTGTAGAGCTTCCCCCGCTGGCCCTTTTTCAGCTGGGCCAGGGTGGTGTTGGTGGTCTTGCAGGCGTAGCCCACGCCGCCGCAGTCGATGACCGCCAGATAGGGCAGAATCTCTGCCACGGTGCCGTCCAGATAGTAAAACATGGATAATCACACTTTCTTGGGAGTTCGGAATTCCGGCGTCCGGCGGAGCGGTCCGGTCCCTGACTGTTCAGATGGTCTCCTTGACCCTGCTGTCCTGCAGGGGCAGGCGGGACGTGGCACTCCGGGCATGGCACAGGGCCAGGGCCAGGGCGTCCGCGGCGTCGTCGGGCCGGGGGACGGCTTTCAGGTGCAGCAGGCGGCGGGTCATGTCCATCACCTGGCGCTTTTCCGCCTTGCCGTAGCCCACCACCGCCATCTTCACCTGGGAGGGGGTGTACTCGTGGAGCGGGATCCCGCACTTTTCCGCCGTGTACAGCAGCACGCCGCGGGCGTGGGCCACGGCGATGCCGGTGGTCAGGTTCGTGTTGAAGAACAGCTCCTCGATGGAGATGACATCCGGCTTCAGCTGGCCGATCAGGTCCTCCATATCGGTGCCGATCTGGTACAGCCGCCGGGAGAGCGGCAACCCCGCCGGGGTGGTGATGGCGCCGTAGGTAAGCATGTTCACTTGTGCCCGCTCCGCCGTGATGAGGCCGAAGCCGATGGTGGCGTAGCCGGGGTCGATGCCCAGGATCCGCATGGCGCTTTCCCTCCAGTATACATACTGTAACAGTATAACAAATTTTCCAGGGAAGCGCAACAGGGAAAACGCGCGGGCTTCTCCCCGGCAGGATCACCCCGGCCGCCGTTCGGCGGGCAAAAAAGCACCCGCCTTGCGGCGGGCGCTCTCTCGTTCGCATGGAAGGCGGGGGGATTTGACTCCCCCTCGCCTATTGGATGGGAACCGCCGCATCAACGGCGGCCATCCGGTTGTAGTAGGGGTCCAGATAGGCCGTGTCGCCCGCCAGTCCCGCCAGGGGGAAGTCCTCGGTATACCACCGGTCCTCCCCCACGCGCTCCTGCGCCGTCTCGTCCCAGTAGCCGTAGGAGGAGCCGAACTGCCAGATCTCATAATAGTTCCCGTCCTCGTCCCAGGCCCCTCTGGAGAACACACTCCCCATGGTCCGGTTCTCCATCAGCGGGGACACCAGGTACACGATCCATCCCTCCGGCAGGCGCTTTGCGCCCTGGAACCAGGTGCCCTCCGGCAGGTTTTCGGCGGTGCCCTCCGCCAGATTCAGCTTCACCGGCGGCGCGTCCTTGTCCTTCCACCGGACGCCGGTGATGTGGAGGGTCAGGTGCTCCCCCTGGCTGAAGAAGGGGCTGTCCAGCCAGAAGGTGCCCATGCCCTCCCCCTCCGGGTCCCCGGATGCGGTGATGCCGCCCAGGCTCTTTTCAAACCGCTCGCCGTGCTCGTTCTCCAGGTACAGGTCCAGGCCCGCCAGCCAGGCGGTGTTGTCCGGGTCTGCCGTCAGGGTCAGCCGCAGATGGGTGGGGTAGATTTCCGCCTCTTGCAGCGTGAAGGTCTGGCCGTCCAGGGCAAAGGTCCGGTTCAGCTCCAGTAGCGTCCCCTGGGCGGTGAAATAGGGGTCGAATTCCAGGTGGAACGTCATCTCCGCCAGATACGCCGGCTGGTCATCGACCGGCTGGTCAAAGTAGCCGTCGCCGGTGTTCTCCGCAGGCGGCCCGCCCCCGTCCTGCTCTGCCGGGTAGACCGACAGGGTCAGATCCAGGATTCCGGGCACGTCCCGGTCCACAAAGTCCCGCTTGATCTCCACCAGCTCCCCCGGCTTCTCCGTCCGGCCGCCGGCGTCTCCCGCGCTGCCGTCGCCGGGGGTGATCCGGCAGTCCGCCCACATGGGCCCCAGGTCCGGGGCATAGTCCAGGGTGTAGAAGATGTTCAGCTGTTTGCGGTCCACGATCACATACTCCACCGTGGCGGTGACGCCGTTCACCGTCTGGGACTGGCCGATGGGCTGGACGTAGTCGTTCTCCACCGCGGCGGAGAGGCTGGGCGACCAGGCCACCGCCTGGGCCAGCTCCCGCAGCACCGGCACTGAGCCGCAGGCCCGCGCGAAGGGCGGGAACAGGTTCACCAGCAGCACAAAGGCGGCGAAGCAGGCCGCCAGGCTCCCCGCCGGGACGCCGAAGAGCCGCAGGCGGCGGTCCCGTTTCCGGCGGCGCAGCGCCCGCTCCACAGCGCCGTCCAGGGCCGCCGGTGTGGTCTCCAGCTCCTGGAGCAGGGCCTGATATTCCTCGTTTCGGGTCATGCGTCTCCCTCCTCTCCCAGTTCCAGGCGCAGCAGCTGCAATGCCCGCCGCTGGCGGGTGGCCGCGGTGCCCTGGGGAATGTTCAATGCCCGGGCGGTCTCCGCCTGGGTGTATCCTGCGAAGTACCGCAGGATCACCACCGCCCGCAATTCCTCCGGCAGGCGGCGGACGGCCTCCTTCAGGGGCAGGGCGTCATAGGCATCCGGACCGGCGCTCTCTGGCAGAGCCTCCTCCCCGGCCAGGCGCCGCCGGCGCCGCAGCTCCCGGTGGCACGCATTCAGCACGATCCGGGTGAGCCAGGTCTCGAAAAAGTCCGGCTGACGCAGCTGCCGCAAAGCCCGCAGGGCCTGGTATACGCCCTCGTCCACCGCCTCCAGGGCGTCGGCCTCGCTGCCCAGGTACAGGTACGCCGTCCGGTACAGCCGGGCCCGGAGAGCCTCCGCCCGGCGGGCGAATTCGTCGTGATCCATGGCGGTCCTCCTTTCTCTTCTCTTCACCTATTTGAGTCCCAGGCAGCCGGTTTTGTTTGCGGCGGCGGAAAATTTTTTCACAGGCAGGCAGAACGCCGCTGCGCATTTCCGTGGTCTGCCGTGCGTTTGCGCAGAAAAAAGTCCCGGCCAGGGCATGTGCCTGGACGGGACGCCTCTGCCCCTGGCCGCAGTCGGCCGGGGGCCGTCTTTGCCGTGCAAAGGCGAGGGGATCGGCAGAGGCGGGCTCTGCCCGCCGGAGCGTCGGCGGGAGGCGCCGGTGCTCCCCTTGGAATTACGCCCGGGGATGGGCTTTCTGATACACATCCTTCAGCTGGTGCTTCACCACATGGGTGTAGATCTGGGTGGAGGAGATGTCCGCATGGCCCAGCATCTCCTGGATGGACCGCAGGTCCGCGCCGTTTTCCAGCAGGTGGACGGCAAAGGAGTGGCGCAGGGTGTGGGGGGTGATGTCCTTTTCGATCCCCGCCTTCTCCTGATAGTACTTGATGATCTTCCAGAACCCCTGGCGGCTCATGCGCTCGCCGTTCATGTTCACGAACAGGGCCTGCTCGCCGCCGTCGGCGATCAGCTGGGGCCGGATATCCCGCACATAGTCCTGCAGCGCCTTCACGGCCGTGTGGTACAGGGGGATGATCCGCTCCTTGCCCCGGCTGGCACACCGGATGAAGCCCGCGGAGAGATTCAGGTCCTTCAGGTCCAGGGAGATCAGCTCGCTGACCCGGATGCCGGTGGCGTACAGCAGCTCCAGCATGGCATGGTCCCGGTATCCCTTGGCGTCCACGCACCGGGGCTGCTCCAGAAACAGCTCCACCTCTTTGCTGGTGAGGATCTCCGGATACTTCCGCTCTGCCCGGTCCGCGCTGATGCTCTTGGCGGGGTTGGCCTTTACGGCGCCGGCGGAGAGCAGAAAGTTGTAAAACGACTTGACGGAGGCCAGGAACCGGGTCACCGAGGCGGCGGACTTCCCCCGCCCCCGCATCCAGCTCATGTAGTCCTGAATCATCTCTCCGCCGGCCTGCCGCAGCGTGCAGCTCTGGTGCTCCCGCAAATACGCGGAGAACTGGGTCACGTCCCGCAGATAGGAGCAGATGGTGTTCTGGGAGGCGTGACGCTCCTCCGCCAGATAAGTCCCAAAGTCCGCAATGTCGTCTCTTGCCAAGGGTGCTCTCCTCCCTCTCTCTTTCTCTCTACCCCAGGATGCGCTCCAGCATCAGCCGCAGCAGCACCGGGGACAAAAACAGCTCCGCACACACACCCGCCAGCAGCGCCAGACAGCAGGCGCCGAACCGGACCCAGCAGGCCCGGCCGTAGACCACAGGGGCAGTCCGCCGTCCTCTCCCAAAGGACACGGCCGCCAGTCCCGCGGACGTCCCCCAGGAGGCCGCCGCCAGCAGGAAATAGCAGGGCAGGGTCACCATGCACCGCAGGCCGAACACCGCCAGGGCCAGCAGCACGCCGTCCACGCCGAAGGCCGCCGTGAAGCAGCACACGGAAAAGGACAGAAAAAAGCCGTAAGCCGCCGTCACACAGGGCAGCAGCACCACCCCGATGGAGGCGAACCCCAGCAGAAATGCAAACAGCGGATAGCGGAAATAGATCACCAGGGCCGACAGAGCCGTCTGGACAGTGGGCGCTCCCTCGCCCCCCAGGCGGACGTAGTCCTCCAGATACCGCCGCAGCTCGTCCCCCGTGGTGTCCGGCACCCGGCCCGACAGGACCTGTCCCAAAAGGACGCCGGCCAGGAAGAACAGCGCCAGCAGAAGCAGGCGGGGCAGCGTGGGCAGCTGGACCGTGGGCCGCTTCGTCAATGTTCTCGTGTTCAATCCGCCTCACCTCACCGCATCCTATGCGGGGGCAGGCGGATTTATGTAGCGGTTGACGTAAGACCTTGCTTGTTCTAATATAGTTGAATTCGCCGGATTTTGCAAGGAATTTACGGGAATTTTCCGTTTTTTGTGAGTTATGGCAAAATATTATGTAAACAATATTATGTTAACTTTGTAAAATCGGCGTGAGAGATCACCTCCCCCGCCCCGAAAAACGACAATATCTTGTAGACATAAAAGCGGCGGCGCCCCACATTTGCCGCCGCCGTCTCCCCTGCCGCGGGAGACCTCCCGACTGTGGCCGCAGTCTCCGCGGCAGGGCTCAGATCTGTATTTTTGGTGAAATTCACAAGCGGCTTTTCAGGCCTTGCGGCCCCTGCGGACCGGACGGCGCTTCCGCTTCCTCCGGCGCCCGCCCAGCAGGCCCGCCAGAAGTCCCCCGCCTGCGCCGCACAGCAGCAGCACGCCCCCGCGGCCCAGCCAGGTGATCTGCTGCCAGCACAGCAGCGCCACAGCCACCACCGCCAGCAGAAAGCCCGCGGCGCTCACCATGGCGCTGGCCAGGCTGCCCCAGGAGGAGCGGCGGACACTGAGCATGGCCCCGGCGAAGGACGCCAGACAGCACGACGCCGCCACAGCGGGAAAGCTCCCCTCCTCCGGCAGCACCGCCTTCACCACCAGCGCGGACAGCAGCACCGTCAGCAGCAGATAGATCCCCAGAGACAGCGCCGCGCCCTCTACGAACACCAGCCACAGGGCTGTCTGTTTCCGCCCGTTACCCATAAAAATTCCTCCCCTGTCATCGCTCTATCCGAGCTTATGACAAGGGAGGGTGGTTTTATGATGGGTTAGTCCTTCTTTTCCTCTTCAGAGGATGCATCGGTCTCCTCGGCGGGAGCCTCGGGGATCTCCTCGGTCTTCTTGACCTCGTCCTCTTTCTTCTCCTCCTTGGAGGACTTCTCCTCGCCGGAGGACTGGACGCCGGTGGTGGAGACGGCCCACTTGGTCAGCTCCATACGGACCCGGTCGTCGCTGGTCTCGATGACGATGGTGTCCGGCTTGACCATGACGATCTTGCCCACGATGCCGCCGATGGTGGTGATGGTGTCGCCCTTCTTCAGGCTGTCCCGCATCTCCTGGGCCTTTTTCTTCCGCTTGTTCTCCGGGCGGATCAGCATGAAGTAGAACACCGCAATGAGAACAACCAGCATGATGATAGAGGAGGAAGCGCCTTCCATAACAACAAAACTCCTTTTCGTTCCAAAGTCAGAATGACAATATTATAGCAGATATACCAGCTTTTGCAAGGGGGTCATGCGCGTTTTTCCAAATTTCCGCTGTAACGGGCCCGAAAATCCGCGAACGTCCCTTCGTCCAGGGCCCGGCGGATGCGGGCGGCCAGCTCATTGTAGAAGTACAGGTTGTGCAGCACCGCCAGCCGCAGGGCCACCAACAGCCACGCCCAGCACCGCCACTGGGGCCGGAAGCGGCGCTTCCACACCGGGGACAGGATCAGCAGCAGGGCGGTCACCGCCCCCATAGTGAGGCTCACCTCAAACAGGCCGGACAGGAACTCACGCACCGCCGTCCCCCCCTCTCAGAATCTCCTCCAGCTCCTCCAGATCCCGCCGGGAGATGGCCCGGCTGTCCATGAGGGCGGCCACCAGGCTGGGCAGGGAGCCGCCGTGGAGCCGCTGGAGAAAGGCCCGGCTCTCGGCGGACAGGTAGTCCTCCCGCCGGACGAGGGGGGTATACAGGTTATTCCGCCCCTCCTTCTCCCGCTTCACAAAGCCCCGCTCCTCCAGGCGGGAGAGGAGCTTGAGCAGGGTGGCCGTCTGCCACCGCCTCCCCGCCAGCTCCTCCATCAGCGCGGCGGAGGAGACGGGGTACTTCTCCTGCCGCCACAGGGCCTGCATGACCTCCAGTTCCGCATCCGGCAGCCGTTCCATTCCGTTCACCCTTTCATAAGACAATTGCCTTTTCGCTTTTATTTTACAATTGTCTCATCACTTTGTCAAGAAAAAAGAGCGCGCCGCCGGCGCGCTCTTTTGTTATTTCCGCTCCTTGTCCCGGACAAAGAAGTGCTTCATGTTGGACTGGCCGCCCTGGCGGACGTCCACCTCGAACCGGGGCAGGGCCTTGACCAGCTTGCTCAGCTTGGAGAAGCCAAAGTTGCGGGGGTCGAAGTCCCGCTTCTTGCGCACCAGCAGGTTGGCCACCTCGCCCAGGGGGGCGTAGCCGTCCTCGTCGGCCAGCATCTCCACCGAGTCGGCCAGCAGGGTGATGATCTCCTTGGGCACCCTGGAGGGGGGCTCGGCCTCCGGCGCGGGGGGCGGGGCGGCCTCAGCCCCCTTCTTTCTGGCCGCGCGCCGGGCCGGTTTGGGCGGCTCCTTCGGCTCCTCCCGGGCGGCCTCCTCCGCCCGCTCCTGCTGGGCCGCGGAGCGAATGACCTCAATATACACAAACTTGTCGCAGGCCACAATGAAGGGGTTTGGGGTCTTCTTCTCCCCCATGCCGTACACCTTCTTGCCCGCCTCCCGCAGGCGGATGGCCAGGCGGGTGAAGTCGCTGTCGCTGGACACCAGTACGAAGCCGTCCACCTGGCCGGTGTAGAGGATGTCCATGGCGTCGATGATCATGGCCGAGTCGGTGGAATTTTTCCCCGTGGTGTAGCCGCTGTCTCTTATACACATCTGACGCTGCCGACG
>OJQI01001380.1_pt1 | contig 10706 bp, 8 predicted proteins | sample 1598711 | NCBI WGS metagenome assembly OJQI01 (sample SAMN03922505, study PRJEB24848) | human gut metagenome | isolation source: stool sample | host: Homo sapiens | place: Germany | collected 2011-11 | reverse complement strand
GTTTTGCAGTATTTCTCGGTCCAGGCCATCGCCTTTTTGAACTCCTCCTTGTCGTAGATACCCTCTTCGATGCGGCGGATAATCTCCACTTCGTCGACCGATTCGTTGCGCATGCCCAGGTAGGTCTGGAAGAAGTCTGTATCGACGATCGATCCGGCGATACCCATCGTCACCGAGCCGATCGAAAGGTAGCTCTTGCCGCGCATCTGCGCTACGGCGATACCTGCGCGCGTGAAGCGGAGCAGTTTCTCTTTCACGTCGTCGGGAATGGTCTGTGTGTCGGCATCCTGCACGTCGTGGCCGTAAATGCCGAATGCGGGCATTCCTTTCTGGTTGTGGCCGGCCAGTGCTGCGGCGAGGTAAACTGCGCCGGGGCGCTCGGTGCCGTTAAAACCCCAAATAGCCTTGGGCATGCGGTCGTCGTAGTCGATCGTTTCGCTGCCGTAGCACCAGCAGGGGGTGACGGAGAGGGTCGCGCAGACGTTCTGAGTCGAGAAGAAGTCGGCGCACTTTGCCGCTTCTGCTGCTCCGCCTATCGTGCAGGGGGAGATGATGCACTCAAAGGGAGTGCCGTCCGAATAGAACACATTTTCTTCGATGAGCTTCTTGGCAGCGAGCGCCATGTTCATCGTCTTTTCCTCAAGACTCTCTCTGACTCCGCCCCAGCGGCCGTCAATGATGGGTCTGATTCCAAGCTTTGCTTTTGCCATTTTTCAGTCATCCTTTCGATGTTGTGTTGCCACTACCGGGCACAACACTTATTTAAGTATTTTCAAAAAGCTCTCATATGCGCCCGCCCATTTGTCGGTGTCGCACGGAGCATATTCGCGTAATGCTTCGCTGCGCGAGATTATCTCCCTCGCCTTTTTGATATCCGGAATGTCGCCGGAGCTCAGGAGCTGAACGGCGATGTTGCCGAGCACGGTCGCCTCTATCGGACCCGCCTTCACGAGGACATTGCAGGCGTTCGCGGTCATTTGGCAGAGCAGGGTATCTTTCGTGCCGCCGCCGATAACATGTATATCAGGATAGTCTCTGCCGGTGCATTCTTTTATCATCGAGAACGTGCTGCGGTATTTCATCGCAAGGCTCTCGTAGATGCAGCGCATTATCTCGCCGACTGTCTGCGGGACATACTGACCCGTCTTGCGGCAGAATTCGCGCACGCGGCCGGGTATATCTCCGGGCGGCGTGAACTCGGGGGAGTCGGGGTCGATAAAGCACTTGAACGGCTCCGCCGAGAGCGCCATGCGCTCGAGATCGGCGTAGCTGTATTCCTCGCCCTCGCGCTTCCACTGCCTGCGGCTCTCCTGAATGAGCCACAGTCCGATTATATTCTTGAGCAGCCCGGTCATGCCGCCGTAGCCGCCCTCGTTGGTGATGTTTATCGAGAGTGATGTGTTGTTGACAATAGGCTCGGGTATTTCCGTGCCGAAGAGCGACCATGTGCCGCTGCTCAAAAACGCGAAGCTGTCGAGCTGAGAGGGGACGGCGGTTATCGCCGACTGCGTGTCGTGTCCGCATACGCTGACAACTTTAACGGGGTCGAGCCCCAGCTCTTCGCATATCTCCGAGCTGAGCATTCCGTTTTCGGTACCCGACGGCACAATGGGCGTGAGGATTCCCGACGGGATGCCGAGGCGGTCGAGAATGTCATATGCCCAGTTTTTTGTCTTTATGTCAACCATCTGCGAGGTGGTCGCTATTGAATATTCGGTCTGCTTTCTGCCCGTGAGCATATATGCGAATAAATCGGGCATGAACAGCAGCTTATCCGCCCTGTCGAGAATGTGCGGGCGGTATTTTTTGAGCGCGCAGAGCTGGAAGAGTGTGTTGAGCTCCATGAACTGAATACCCGTGCGGGAGTAAAGCTCCTCGCGGGGAACTGTTTTAAACACTTCTTCAATCATTCCCGCCGTGCGTGCGTCGCGGTAGTGGATGGGATTTTCGAGCAGGCAGCCGAATTTGTCGAGCAGCCCGAAGTCAACGCCCCAGGTGTCGATGCCGATGCTGTCGAATCCGCCGGCGAGCTTCGCCTTTGTCAGTCCCTGCTTTATCTCAAAAAACAGGCGCAGAACATCCCAATAGAGCGTGCCGTTCACGCTCACGGGGTCGTTCGAGAAGCGGTGAACTTCTTCAAGGCGGATATTCTCCCCGTCAAAATGTCCGATTATCGCGCGTCCGCTCGACGCGCCGAAGTCGAACGCCAAAACTCTTTTTTCCATTGATGCAGAGTCCTCCGAGTTATTTTACAACGCCCTTTTTGAGGATGATGTTTGCGTATACGGCGGTCTCGCCCGTCGCGATGACGGCGTATGCCTTTCTCGCTCTGTCATAGAAAGCGAAGCGCTCCATGAGCTCAAAGTTCTTGTCGCCCTCGTTCGCTTTAACTATCTCTTCGTATTTGTTCCAGACTGCCGGGCGGTCTCCGTCGCCGTTGTTGTCCATGAGCGCAACGGGAGCGTCAACATAGGTGTCGAGGGGCATAAGCTTCAAAACCGCGTCGAGAACCTCGGGCACTCCGTGACCGTCGAGGCGAACAAGGCGCTGAGCTATGCTCGCCGCGGGGAAGTTGCCGTCGCCGATAACTATCTCGTCGCTGTGTCCCATTTCCATGAGGATCTTGAGAAGCTCGGGGGAGATGATAGGTGAAATATTTTTAAGCATTTTTATATCCGTCCTTTCGGAAAAATCAGTCAATTGAATACATGCTGTAGAGCTCGCTGTATACGCCGCCCTTTGCCATGAGCTCGCGGTGGCTGCCCTGCTCGGCGATGCCGTCTTCTGTCAGCACGACTATCTCCGCTGCGTTTCTTATCGTCGTGAGCCTGTGGGCGATAGTTATGACCGTGCGCCCCTTTGCAAGCTCTTCGAGCGACTGCTGAACAAGGCGTTCGCTCTCGTTGTCGAGCGCGCTCGTCGCCTCGTCGAGAATGACTATCGGAGGGTTTTTCAAAAACAGGCGCGCGATTGAAATTCGCTGTTTCTGACCGCCGGAGAGCTTGACTCCGCGCTCGCCGACATATGTGTCGTAGCCCTCTGGCAGCTCTTCTATAAATTCGTGTGCCCCGGCTCGCTTCGCCGCGGCTATTATATCTTCTTTTTCAGCTCCCGGGCATCCGTAGGCTATGTTGTCCCTGACCGTGCCGGAGAACATGTAGACATCCTGCTGAACCGTGCCTATATTCGAGCGCAGCGAAGCTAAAGTTATGTCGCGGATATCTTTTCCGTCGAGCAGTATGCTGCCCGAATCCACATCGTAGAAGCGGGGGATAAGATTGCAAAGCGTAGTCTTGCCGCCGCCGGACGGACCGACGAGGGCAACATTCTCGCCAGGAGCTATATGCAGGGAGAAATCGGAAAGAATTTTCTTGTCCGTGCCCTTGTATGAAAATGTAACGTTTTTGAATTCGATATCGCCCTTGACGCCGCTTATGGGCTTTGCGTCCGGACTGTCTTTTATGTCGCTGACTTCGTCCATTATTTCAGTGAAGCGCTCGATGCCAGTCATGCCGCGGTTGAACTGCTCGCTGAATTCGACCATTGTGCGTATCGCCGCGAGCAGGGTGCTGACCATGAGCAGGCTCGCCGAGAAGTCGCCGACGGTAGTCTTGCCTTTCATCATGAACACTGCGCCCACGCCGACTATTGCTATATACATCAGTCCGTCGCAGAGCCTTACAGTGCAGTGGAAGCTCGCCATGTATCTGTAGCCGTTTTTCTTCGATTTGAAGAAGCGGCGAGAGCCCTCGTTGAACTTTTCGCGCTCAATGTCCTCGTTGGCAAAGCTCTTGACAACTCTTATGCCGAGCAGCGAATCCTCCGTCCGCGCGTTTATCTCGCCTATCTCGCGTCTCTGTTGTTTGAACGCGGCGCGCATCTTGCGGCGGCTGTGCGAAGTCAGAATCATCATAAAAGGCATGAGCGAAAAGACTATTATCGCAAGCCATATGTTCATCGACGCGAACATGATGAATCCCGCGACTATTTTTATCACGGTCATCAGGACGTTCTCCGGACCGTGATGGGCGAGCTCGGTTATGTCAAACAGGTCGTTTGTTATTCTCGACATGAGCTGGCCTATCTTCGTGTCGTCATAGAATGAATATGACATATCCTGCAAATGCGAGAACAGGTCGTTTCGCATATCTGTTTCAATTCTCGCGCCCATGATATGCCCGCCCGACGCCGTGTAGTAGCTCGCGGCGGTGTCGATTATTCGCAGTAGAATGTAGAAGCCGACTATTTTTATTATCAGCTCCGCCGTCAGGTCGTGAATATCATGCGCCGCGCGGTCGGTTATCTGCCGCACTATCAGCGGCAGGGCGATCTCGCATACGGTGGTCATCGCGGAGCAGAACATATCGAGGGCGAACAGCCCTGAATATTTTTTATAATAAGGCAGGAACCTTTTGAGCATCCTGCGGTTGCGGCTGGAGTAGTCCCCGGACAAACAAACACCCCTAATCAAGCAGTTATATATCAAAATTATACAACATTTATTTCCCTTTGAAAAGGGTCGGCGGAGAGAAAAAATATTTTCTTGCCTGTGACAGTTTTTGTCCTTGAAAAAAGACGAGCGTTTTTGTATACTATGATATATACAAACGCATATAAACACATTTTATATTTTATTTTATAAAGAAAGGGAGGTCTCACTATGCGTATTCTCATATGCGACGATGAGCCCGCAATGGTCAAGCAGATATCCGAAATAATCGCGGACGCTTATACCGATATTGAGCTTGTCGGCGTACACAGCTCCGCCGAGCTGTCCGAGAAGCTGGCGCCCGAGGACGCAAACAGAAAATTCGACCTCGCCTTTCTCGATATTGCCGTCAGCGACGAGAGCGGCGTGGATATCGCCGAGTTTGTCGGCGCGTTGTGCCCCGGGGTCAAGATAGTTTTCGTCTCCGGGAATCAGGATCTCGTCTCGAAGGCGTTCGTGACCGTTGACGACTGCGGGTATATCTATAAGCCCGTCGACCCGAAGCTGCTTCTCGGCTATATCGAGCGCGAACGCGCCGGGATGCATCAAAGACCGAGCCGCGAATATTTTGAATACACCCGCCGCGGCAGCATCCACAGGATAGGGTGCGATAAGATACTTTTTATCGTCAGCGTGCGCAATTATCTGGAGATACATACGGTTGACGGAGACAGCGTCACCGTGCCGGGCAAGCTCGACGAGGCGGGACGGCAGCTCGAAGCGGGCTTCGTTCGCTGCCACAAGAGCTATCTTGTGAATTTAAAATATATCGCGAGATATACTGCGACGCAGTTTATCATGATGAACGGGAAGATAATTCCGATAAGCCGTTCCAGGAAAAAGGATTCAACGGACAGGTATGTGCTTTTTAAGGGAGCTTTGGTCAAATGACATTTTTTGATGCGTTCTGGTATGTGTTCAACTTTCTTTCGATAGCGCTCGTGGTGGTCTTTCTGTGCATGAACCTCACCCCGCGTTTCAACCGCTACGCGGTATTTTTCTTGACACTCATACCGTTCTCGGCAATAGCACTCGCCCAGCATTATTTCTACGATGTGCCGTCGGTGTTTTTTAAGATTCCGGCGTTCGCATATTATTTCATTTCGTCAATAGCCTATTTCAAAGACAAACTCAGAACCCGGCTTTTCGTCTCGATAGTTCTGATGTCGTTTACATATCTCGTCTCGGCTCTGCTCATAACAGGGTGTATCGCCTGCGGGCTCAATCCCTATGACGACATAATGACCTATATAGTCTCCCTGCCGAACACGGTGGGGCTGATAGTGCTCTTCGGCGGCTTTACTTATCTTAGAATGAAGAAGCACAAAAATATGATTCTCCCGAGCGGACAGATGGCGACATTTATCTTCTTCCCGCTGAGTCAGGTCATAGTCATGGCGGCGGCGATGATGATAATCTCATATTACGGCTGGTTCAGGGACAAGAACACCGGACTGCCGTTTCTTGAGGATCCGACCCGCGCCCCGATGATAATGCTCTGCGTTGCGGCGGTTCTGTGCATAATCTCCGACGCCGTTTTGCTCTATATCATGGTGCGCTCGTCGCAGAACGAGAAGCTGCGCGAGGAGCTGAGAATAAAAGATTATCAGAACGCGCTGAATCTCGAATATTACAAAAATGTCGAAAACAGCAGCAATGAAGTGAGAAAGATACGCCACGACCTCGCGAACATAATTCAGACGGCATATGAAGTCGTCCACAGCTCAAACGAAGTCGACCGCGAAGCGGCCGAGCGGATGCTCGACCAGCTCAGAACAGAGGTCGCGGATATAAAAATAGAAAAATTCTGTCTCAACACTCTTGTCAATGTTATCGCCTCGAACAAGGCGAACGAGTGCAGAAAGAATGACATCGCCTATGATTTCGACCTCAATGTGCCGAGGTTTGTTGGTATCGAGGATGTCGATATCTGCAAGGCGTATGTCAATATTTTCGACAACGCGATAAATGCCGCTAAAGCTCTCGAAGAGAACAGATATATAAAAATAAGAAGCTTCGTCGACGAAAACGACGGAATGTTATATATCAGCAGCGAGAACGCCGTCGCACCCGACTACGAAGAGAAGAAAAAGAAGCGGACGGGCGACCACGGCTACGGACTGAAGATTCTCGAAGAGACCGCCGAAAAATACGGAGGACACGCGGCGGCGAATCAAAGCGGCGGCATATTCACCTGCGTTTTTGCAGCGAGGGCATAAATAATACTATTATAATATATAAAAAACAGCCGCGACATGAAAACTGTTGCGGCTGTTGCTGTGTTATTTTATTTAGGCTCCCCCGCGTAGAGGGTGTTTCGCTTCGCTCAAAGTAATAAGTAAAAGTGAGTAGTGAAAAAGTGCGCGATATGAGCGGATATCTCCGACCGTGAAGAAAATACGCGGTATCGACGCGGGATTTGCAGGACGCAATGAGCCGCAAATTCGGGTACCTTGAAAATTAAACAACGGCTCGGCAACAAAATTTTATCGAATTATACCCGCAAAAATCATACCGCGAAGACAGAATATATCTGCCTCCGCGGTTTTATATTTTTTATGCCGTTTCCCGAAGCTGTATCTCACGGCTGACTTCAAGCCCGTCGTGCGTGAGGGTGAGGGCGATTCCGCCGCTGTCCGAGGTCGAATACGCTTTGCGCCCGAACGCCGACATTATGCCGACGAGCACATCGTCAGATATCTCGGCGAGGCGGTTCGTGATTATCATCGTCTCGGGGCGGAGCTTGTCCAGCGCTTCCTGCGGGACGGCGCGTTCGCCGTGGCAGGGAACCTTCAGCGCGTCGACCCGTCCGACGGCGTTGGCAAGGCGCACAAGGTCGCCCGTGTCGTTTACCATGTCGCCCGCCAAAAGAATACGCCTGCCGTTCTGCTCGGCGAGTATGGCGAGCGAGTTGTCGTTTTCGCCGATGTTCTTGTGATATGAGTCGGGCTCGGTGTTGAAGAAACGCAGAGTCCAGCTGCCAAGCGCAAACGGCTCGTCCGGCACGTAGCCGATGACCGGAATGTTCATGCTCTGCGCCTTTTCGCTGAGCGATTTATACAGCGCATCGCCGTCGTGGAGACACTTGTCCCACTGCGCGAGGTTAGGGCTGATAAACGGCTTGAGATATATCTTGCCGATTGTTATATCCTTATCGTCAAGGAGCGTCTCGAGTCCGCCGACATGACCGGAATGAAGATGGGTTATCGCGATAAAGTCAAGATTTATCTTCCCGCCGGCAGTTTCTTTGAGATAGCTTGCTGTGTGCTTCGCGTGCTCTGCGTCTCCGCAGTCAACGAGAGCGAATTTACTTTCGCTCTGGAGAAGAATGCAGTCCGAGCGCCCGGTGTTGAGAAAATGGATGCGCTCGCCCTCCGACGGGACAGAGATATCCTCATTCTGCGCGGGAACGGGCGGATTTTTTGCCGCCCTGATGACCTGCACTGTCGTTGGCTTGAATTTGTCTTTCTGAGTGAATTTTTTGATGAGTTCGGCAAGATCCTTTATTGCCATATCCTTCAGCCCTTTCGGGAATTTATTTTGTCCTGCGCAGCTCGGCAAAGAACTGCTTCAAAAGCAGAGCACACTCGTCCTGCATGAAACCGCCCTCGACCTCGGGCGAGTGATTATACGGAAAAGAGAACAGGTTGTTTACCGACCCGCACGAGCCCGTCTTCGGGTCGTATGCCCCGAACACCACGCGCTTTATGCGCGAATTTATTATCGCCCCGGCGCACATCGGACACGGTTCAAGCGTCACGAACAGTTCGCACTCCCAGAGCCGCCAGCCGCCGAGTGCCTTGCACGCTCTGTCTATCGCTTCAATTTCGGCGTGTGCGAGGGCGTTTTTGTCCTTTTCGCGTCTGTTGCGCCCGACCGAAACTATCTCTCCGTTTCTTGTGACCACCGCGCCGACGGGCACTTCGCCGTCTGCCGCAGCCTCCCGTGCAAGCGCGATCGCCGCCTGCATAAGCTCTCTGTCAGTCATTCTTCCACTCCCCGGTTACGAAGGCCATGTGATAAAAGTATATGTCGTGTAGAGCAGATAGATGATAGAGATTATCATCGGGACATTTATAAAATACGCCGCCGTGCGTTCGCCGCGCGAAAGTGCGGTGCGTGGTTTTCTGAATTTCGTCTGGATATTCTTCTGGCGCGCCCTTCTCATGAAGAGAATCAGGCAGATTATGCCCGCCGCAAAGAACACCGCGACGCAGATATAATAGACGAGGTTGACCGTCTTTTCCGGCAGGAATTCATAGAGTATCGAGATAACGCCGGAGAACATGTTGTTGCAGAAATGTATCATGACTCCCGTCCACATCGAGCCGGTGACTATAACAAAATAGCCGATGCCGATGCCGACGATGAACGCGAACGGAGCCTGGACGAGGTTGCCGTGCATCATGCCGAACAGGGCGGACGAGACAAGAATTGCGAACCAGTTGCCGAACTTGCGCGCGGGCATCATAACAACGCCGCGCAGCGCATATTCCTCAACGAGCGCAGGCACTACGGCGAGCTGGATAAGATACATCGCAATGCCCAGCGGCGTCGTCGGGGTGCGCGAATCGGGATATTCAAATGTTATACCGGTTGTGCTCTCGACAAAGGTCGAAAGGAAGTTCGTCGCGTAGTTGCCTATCATGCAGATCATCAGACCTGCGGGCACAGCTAAAAGCATGAGGCGCGTGTCATAGGGCTTTCCGAAGTTCAGGCACTGCTGACGCTTATCTTTGAGCAGCAGGCTCGACAGGAAGAACGGGACGAATATGCAGAAAATCGACATCAGTACGCCTATCGCATAGCCGCGGTCGGTCTCGTTCGCGTAGTCGTCATAGAGATTGAGGGCAAACAGCAGTCCCGCGCCGATGAACTGGAACAGGGCGAACAATAATATGCCCAGGCCGCTTATGTTGCCGAGCTTTCTTATCTGGCGCTTCTCGCGCTGCTTTATCTCAAGAGTCTGAGCGGGCCCCGGCTGATATCCGTACCCGTTGGGCGCTCCGTTATTACATTGAGAGTCGTATGCCATACTTTCACCGTTCCACTTAAAATTCTTATTAAATTATACCCTACCCCGCGGGATTTAACAATAGCATAAAAGCGAAGTTTAAAGAAAAAAGGAATATAGTTTAATTTCAGTTAACATTTAAAGGCGAAATGTAAGACGCTTCGGGGAATGGACAATGCTATAAGACGGCAGACCGCCGTTTGTGCCGTGGAATGAGATGTGAAAATCCCAATATGCCGCAGAATCTATCACGATTTTATTGATTCGCACCCTACAAATGCACGCCAATAAAATTGTGATAATTTCGCGGGCGGATGATATCTGCCCTACACGATTGTGCTGATTTATAAGCCGTTCATAGCCGGTATTTACACCTACAAATCCCAATCTGTCACTGCACTTCCACTTTAAACCCCGCATTACAAAAACCAAAGCCCACCCAACGGACAACCATCGGGCAGGCTTTCTATTAAATAAATAACTCCGAGAAATCATATCTCCTGCGTGTTCTCGTCGTTCTCGCTTAGCTCCTGCGGCTGAACGGGACCGAATCTGTCCGCCTTGGGCAGGCTCCATCTGAAATGGGCGGCGAGCAGGCGGATGACGAAAACTATTGCCGCGCCCGCAATGACCGCCGCGGTGCTGTTGAACCGCCAGATGATAACGCAGGCGACCGCGCCGGCTATCGACGCGCAGGCGTAGATGTGCTTTACGAATATGTACGGCTTCTCCCCGGCGAGAACATCGCGCAGCACTCCGCCGCCGACGCCGGTTATGACCCCGACGAATACTACAAGAAACGCGCCGCGTCCGGTCGAGACGCTGTAAGCGGTCTGTATACCGACGACTGTGAACACTCCGAGCCCTAGCGAGTCGAGAATGAGCAGAACGAAGTCGTGGACGTGCTGATTACTCGTGAGCAGTCTGCGGATTGCCGGCAGAAAAGTTATTATCGCCGTGACCGTCGCGACTATCGCATATACCGGGTGACCGAATGTGCCGGGCGGCGTTATGCCGAGAATGAGATCGCGCGTGACTCCGCCGCCGATAGCCGTAACAACGCCCAGAATCATGACGCCGAAAATATCCATATTTTTCTTCAGCCCTGTCATCGCGCCGGAAACCGAGAACGCAACGGTGCCGATGATTTCAAACGCAAAAATGAGAATGTCCATAAACCACTCCGAAAACAAAAAGAGTACA
>OJQI01001374.1_pt1 | contig 10727 bp, 7 predicted proteins | sample 1598711 | NCBI WGS metagenome assembly OJQI01 (sample SAMN03922505, study PRJEB24848) | human gut metagenome | isolation source: stool sample | host: Homo sapiens | place: Germany | collected 2011-11 | reverse complement strand
ATTACACCACCGGCAGCACGGGCACCATAAATGGCAGCTGAAGCAGCATCTTTCAACACTGTAACCGTTTCAATATCCTCAGGATTAACCATATCCAAGTCTCCTTCCACATTGTCAATTAAAATCAAAGGCTTGATAGCACTACCATAAGAACCATCATCATTTTTAATACCTACAGAATAAGCGCCACGAATCTGGAATGACTTACTTTTACCTGGAGCATTGCCATCACTAGACACAAACAAGCCGGGAACCGTACCTTGCAATGCATCAGCAGCTTGTGACAAAGGACGATTGCCTATCACTTCATCCATCTTGACCGAGGCAACGGCTCCTGTCAGGTTTGCTTTTTTCTGCGAACCGTATCCCACTACCACCACTTCATCTAAAGTTTCAGTGTCCTCACGTAATACCACCTGAATAGTTTTTGTATCACGTACAGTTACCTCTTGAGATTTATAACCAATATAACTGATTTGTAACTTCACAGGAAATTCAGAAACTTCTAAAGAAAATTTTCCATCAAAATCTGTGATACACCCGTTAGTAGATCCCATTACCACAACAGAAGCACCAATAACTGGTTCTTTTGCCACATCCATAACCAATCCGGTAATTGCATTTTGTCTTGATTGCTGGGGTTTATAAACAGAAATATGCTCCCCTTCCACTTTATAACGGATATTTTTCCCTACAAACAACATCTCAAGCACCTCTTCCACACTTTTATTTTTAACATCAATAGATACTTTCTCATTCATATTAATATCATTATTACGAACAAGGAAAGAGTAGCCGGTCTGTTTTTCAATCTCATAAAAAACCCGACTCAAAGCCACTGAACGCTGTTGTATAGAAAGTTTTGCCTCCTGAATAGGCAATGCGGCCATAGTGACATTTCCCCATAGTAGAAATGAAACTATCCATACAAGAGAGAGGCAATGCCCCCTACGAACTTTACAAAAGTTTTTTTTCATACTTAGAATTTTTAGTTAACAATTATTTAAGCATGTACTTTTCACAGTACTTTTTATCTATCAGTTACCGGTCTGTAATAACTATTGTTTTTCCTTTCTTTCTCCACATAAACTTATTATCCACATCTAAATAAGAAAGAATTTCATCCAAAGTCAGATTCGTATCTATACTTCCTGAAAAATATTCAGTATACACTTTCCGAGACTGCACAAGTATCTGTACATCATATTTTTTCCCGATTGTTTTCAAAATATCAAATAACTTTTCATTAACAAATACCAGTCTTCCTGTAGTCCATGCTGCTTGAGATACCGCATCTATCTTTCTCATAGACAATACCTTATCATTTTTATTATAAACAGCTTGCTCATCAGGAGAAAGAAGAATATTCTTTTTAGCATCTGAAGTAGTGTAAACATTCACACTACCTTCCACAAGGCTCACTTTTATTTCCGCATCATCAGGATAAGAAGCCACATTAAATGTTGTACCTAATACTTTTATATTCAATTCCCCCGTATGAACAATAAAAGGCTTGAGCATATTTCTAGAAACTTTGAAATAAGCCTCACCTGAAAGAAAAACTTTCCGGTCAGTCCGCTGCTGCAAAGAAACATCATACTTTAAAACCGTCCCCCCATTCAGAAAAACAATGGTACTATCAGGCAATAATAATTTCGAACTGGCCCCCTGGGGAACCTCAATCTGACAATAAGAAGGAGTAAGAACTTCTTGACCAGACGAATGATATAAATAAAAGAATGTTATACTACAACCAATCAGTAAAGTCCATATAGCAACGCTTCTCCAAACGCTTATTTTACGGAAAAAAGAATGTTTACGAGAAGAATAGAAATTCAATGTATCACACAATTGCTCAAAGTTTTGCTCTTTCCTGCGTGCAAACCAAGAAGAGGATGCCAATGCATAAGAACGGGCTATTTCACGATATTTTTCGCGACAAGCATTCTCTCTTTTCAGTAATATAGTTAGTTTCTGCATATCTTCAGACGAGATTTCGCCTTTCAGATAATCCAGCATTATTCGTTCAAATTCATCTATTTGGCTGTTCATTTTATATCTTTGGAATTATCTACTATAGATAATACACAAGCAACAGACAAAACATTTAAGCCAAAAACAGATTTTTTTCATTCTTTTTTTAGAAAAGAAAAAATAATAGAATCCCTACTCTAGATCCCACCTTTTCTCTTATTTTATCCATGGCATTTTTTACATGTACTCTGACTGTATTGACTGAAATATTATTTTTATCTGCAATCTCTTGAGGAGTCAGATTGGAATAAAGATATTGCTCAAAAATGAACCTGCATTTATCAGGCAAGGAAGACACTATATTTTGGACTGATTTTTCCAAATCAGCTAATTCCATTTCTTGCAAAGGCGAACACTCGGAAGCACAAAATTCTTCTTGATACTCAAGTAATGCTTCACGGTATTCATCTATAATTCTTTCACGGCTGTGAAGCGAACGGAGGTAATTCAAACACCCGTTCTGAATAGCACGTATCAAATAAGCATGAATAGGAAAAGATAACTCACCACGCCTATACCATATTTTAGCAAAAGTTTCATTAACTATATCTTGCGCTTCCACAGGGTTAAAGATATAAGAATTAGCACAAGCACAGAGATAGACAAAATAGCTATTATATAAAACCTCAAAAGCTTTTTCTTCTCCTTTGTTTATTCTTTCAATCAAATCTTTATCTACTATACTTGCATCCATCTTTATTAAGACTATTAATATTGCAAATATAGCATTTCTTAAAAACATCATGCCAATAAAACTATTTCTTATTAAAAAACTCTAGTAATAATCAACTGAAAAAAGAAATAAGTTCCAGCTCATAATCTGAAGAATAATACCTAACTTTGTTTCCGACGAAAATCAAACCCTAAATAAAATGAACAAAAAGCTATTATTCTCCCTGTTACTGGCAGGAACAGCTTTCACCGGACATGCCGATGAGGCTAGGTTACTCCGTTTCCCCGCTACCAATGGCTCCGACATTGTCTTTTCTTACGCCGGAGATCTGTACAAAGCACCTTTGAATGGAGGAGAAGCACAAAAGCTGACTTCTCATATCGGTTATGAAATGTTCGCACGTTTTTCTCCGGATGGAAAATCAATTGCTTTCACCGGTCAATATGACGGTAACACTGAAGTATATCTGATTCCAACCGATGGAGGCGAACCCCAACGGCTTACCTATACAGCAACAAACAGCCGGGATGACTTAGGAGACCGAATGGGTCCCAATAACATTGTAATGACTTGGACACCAGATGGAAAAAACATAGTCTACCGCAATCGTATCAGTGACGGTTTCGATGGCAAGCTGTGGAGTATATCGAAAAACGGAGGAATGTCCGAAGTGATTCCATTACCCGAAGGAGGTTTTTGCAGCTATTCCCCCGATGGAAAAAAGCTGGCTTACAACCGGGTTATGCGAGAATTCCGTAATTGGAAATATTATCGCGGTGGCATGGCAGATGACATTTGGATTTATGATCCGGCTGCCAAGAAAGTAGAGAATATCACCAATAATATTGCACAAGATATTATCCCTATGTGGATAGGAGAGGAAATCTACTTTATTTCCGATCGGGATCGCACCATGAATATCTTTGTTTATAATATCCGGACCAAACAAACTGAAAAAGTAACCCACTATACGGATTATGATGTAAAATTCCCCAGCAGTAACGGACAAATTATTGTCTACGAACATGGAGGATACCTCTATAAACTGGATCCTAAAACGCGCAAATCAGAAAAAATCTCCATCACGCTGACTTCAGACAATATCTATGCCCGAAAAGAAATGAAACGGGTAGCAGATAACCTGACTGCCGCCAGTCTTTCACCGGATGGGCACCGCCTGGCAGTAACTGCCCGCGGAGAGGTATTCGATGTTCCTGCCGAAAAAGGGGTAACCCGTGATATCACCCGCACCCCGGGAGCCAATGAACGGGAAGGGGAATGGAGTCCGAACGGTAAACAAATAGCCTATATCAGTGACCGTACCGGTGAAACTGAAATCTGGCTGCAATCTATCGAAGGGGGTGATCCCATCCAACTGACCCAAAACAATGATACTTATATCCGCCAACTGATGTGGAGCCCGGACAGCAAGAAAATACTTTATACCGACCGTAAAAACCGTATCGTAGAAGTTGATATTGCCTCAAAAGCGAAACGGACTGTCATGCAGAATCCGGAAGGAGAGTTCTATGAAGTAAACTATTCACCAGACAGCCAGTGGATTACCTATACTAAATCCGGAGCTAATAACATGAGTGTCATTTATGTATACCATCTAACTTCAGGTAAGGAATATCCGGTGACCGAAAAATGGTACAGTTCTTCTTCACCTGTCTTCAGCACGGATGGAAAATACCTCATATTCAGTTCCGAAAGAGATTTTAATCCCATCTACAGCCAGACAGAATGGAATCATGCCTATAATCGTATGGGAGGAGTCTATATGGCCATGCTCGCCAATGATACGCCATCACCTTTATTACCTTCGGATGAAATGGTCAGCATAGAACAACAGGCAACTGATGCTGTCAATAAAAAAACGGAAGCCACAAATAATGCAGTTAAAATTGATCCGGAAGGCTTGCCCGGAAGACTGATTAAACTGCCTTTACAAGCAGGTAACTACGATAATTTCTATTCAGACGGTAAAAAAGTGTGGTATGCCAGTGGTAGAAGTACCAAAGTATATGATTTGACCGAACAAAAAGAAGAAACCGTGGCCGAAGGAGCATATATGGATGTAGCTGCCAATCATAGGAAAGCATTGTTCTTTAAAGGAAATAATCTGTATATCTGTGATTTTCCATGCACTAAAGCCTCATTGGAAGAGAACGTCAACTTGGACGACATGATTGCTCCCATTGACTACAGTCAGGAATGGGCTCAGATATTCGATGAAACATGGCGGGCTTTCCGTGACGGATTCTATCTGGAAAATATGCATGGAGCAGACTGGAATGCGATTAAAGAAAAATATGCTGTATTAGTTCCCCATGCAAAAACCCGTCTGGACTTGAACTATATCATCGGTGAGATGATTGCCGAGCTGGCTTGCGGACACGCTTATGTGAGTCCGGGTGAAATAAAAGGTCCCGAACGTATTCCAATGGGATTACTGGGAGCTGAACTGAGTCGTGACAAGGGTGGCTTCTACCGTATTGACAAAATTCTACCGGGTGCAATTTACAGTCAGAAACTGCGTTCTCCCCTTACAGAACCGGGTATCGGAGTAAAAGAAGGAGATTATATCACAGCTATTGATGGCATTTCAACAGCTACTGTTGATAACATTTACAGTCTGCTGGCAGGCAAAGCCAATGTCTTGACTGAACTAAGCATAAACCGTACCGCATCAAGTAAAGGAGCACGTAAAGTAGTCATTAAACCATTAGACAATGAATACCCATTGTATCATTATAACTGGGTACAGAATAATATCAAAAAAGTGGAAGAAGCAACTAATGGCCGTGTAGGCTATGTCTACATTCCCGATATGGGACCGGACGGCCTGAATGAATTCGCCCGCTACTTCTATCCCCAACTCGATAAAGAAGCCTTGATTATTGATGACCGTGCCAATGGAGGTGGTAATGTATCTCCAATGATTATCGAACGTTTGCTTCGTGAACCCTATCGCCTGACCATGCGTCGTGGATCAACCAAAATCGGTACCATTCCTGATGCAACACTAGTGGGGCCGAAAGTATTGCTGATCAATAAATACTCGGCTTCAGACGGTGACTTGTTCCCATGGAGTTTCAAGGCAAATAAGATCGGTAAAGTTATCGGTACTCGTACATGGGGTGGAATTGTCGGTATCAGTGGTCCGTTACCTTATATGGATGGTACGGATGTGCGTGTTCCGTTCTTTACCAATTATGATGCAAAGACCGGTCAATGGATAGTAGAAAATCATGGAGTGGACCCTGATATTCTGATTGATAATGATCCGGTAAAAGAACAGTCAGGTGAAGACCAGCAGTTGAATAAAGCTATTGAAGTAATTCTACAAGAGCTGAAGGATCGCAAACCGTTACCTTCTGTTCCGGCTCCGAGAACTTATAAAGATTTGGGAGTGGAATAAAAAGCCCGTAAATTAAACATATAAATGATGCAGCCGAAAGATTATAGTTCTTTCGGCTGCATCATTATAAATCTTCTAATCTTACCGCCTATATATCGTACAATTGCTATTTGTACAAATAAATATAATAATTTTTGGAGGTATATATATTATATATTCCTCCAAAAAGTGTCATCAAAAAGAAATCTATATACATAACAAGAAGTTTTTTATTTCTGTTCTTTCCATATATCTCCCCGACTTTCATTATCTTTGCAATCACTTAATAACAAAGATATTAAATAACAAAAAATAGATCATGGAATACAATTTCAGAGAGATTGAAAAGAAATGGCAGCAAAGATGGGCAGAGAACCATACCTATCAAGTGACTGAAGACGAAAGCAAAAAGAAATTCTACGTATTGAATATGTTCCCTTATCCGTCGGGAGCCGGATTGCACGTAGGACATCCGTTGGGATACATAGCCAGTGATATTTACGCCCGTTACAAACGCTTGCAAGGTTTCAACGTGCTGAACCCGATGGGATATGACGCATATGGACTTCCTGCAGAACAATACGCTATACAAACCGGACAACACCCTGCCATCACCACTGTGAACAATATCAACCGCTACCGTGAACAGTTGGATAAAATCGGTTTCTCTTTTGATTGGGACCGTGAAGTACGTACTTGTGAGCCCGGTTATTACCATTGGACTCAATGGGCTTTCCAGCAGATGTTCAATAGCTATTATTGCAATGACAAACAGCAGGCACGTCCCATCAGCGAACTGGCGGAAGCATTTTCTAAATATGGCAACGAAGGATTAAACGCCGCTTGTAGCGAAGAACTACATTTCACCGCTGAAGAATGGAATGCCAAAAGCGAAAAAGAAAAACAGGAAATCCTGATGAACTACCGTATCGCTTATCTGGGCGAAACAATGGTGAACTGGTGTCCGCAATTGGGAACTGTTCTTGCCAATGATGAAGTAGTAGACGGAGTTTCAGAACGTGGAGGTTTCCCTGTGGTACAGAAAAAGATGCGTCAGTGGTGTTTACGTGTTTCAGCTTATGCACAGCGGCTGCTGAACGGGCTAGACACCGTGGACTGGACTGATTCACTGAAGGAAACACAACGTAACTGGATCGGACGCTCGGAAGGTACGGAAGTACAATTCAAAGTGAAAGACAGCGATATTGAATTCACCATCTTTACTACCCGTGCAGATACCATGTTCGGCGTAACCTTCATGGTATTGGCTCCGGAAAGTGAACTGGTTCCCCAACTTACCACCGAAGCACAGAAAGCAGAAGTAGAAGCCTATCTAGACCGTACCAAGAAACGTACAGAACGTGAACGTATCGCCGACCGCCGTGTGACCGGTGTATTTAGTGGCTCATACGCTGTCAATCCGTTTACCGGCGATGCTGTTCCCGTATGGATCAGCGATTATGTATTGGCAGGTTATGGTACAGGTGCTATCATGGCGGTTCCTGCTCACGACAGTCGTGACTACGCTTTTGCAAAGCATTTCAACCTGCCTATCGTTCCGTTGGTAGAAGGTTGTGATGTAAGTGAAGAAAGTTTCGATGCCAAAGAAGGTATTGTTTGCAACTCACCCCGCAAGGATGTCACTCCTTATTGTGACCTTTCTTTAAACGGACTGACCATCAAAGAAGCTATCGCAGCTACCAAAGAATATGTGAAAACCCACAATTTGGGACGCGTGAAAGTGAATTATCGTCTTCGTGACGCCATCTTCTCACGCCAGCGCTATTGGGGTGAACCGTTCCCTGTATATTACAAAAACGGTATGCCTTATATGATTGACTCATCTAAATTGCCGCTTGAACTTCCCGAAGTAGCTAAGTTCCTGCCAACCAAAACAGGCGAACCTCCATTGGGACATGCCACCAAGTGGGCTTGGGATGTAGAAAAAGGTGAAGTCGTGGAAAACAACTTGATTGACAACGTCACTATATTCCCGCTTGAACTGAATACCATGCCGGGCTTCGCAGGTTCATCCGCATACTATCTGCGCTATATGGACCCACACAACGCACAAGCACTAGTATCAGAAAAGGCAGATCATTACTGGCAAAATGTAGATCTCTATGTAGGCGGTACCGAACATGCTACGGGTCACTTGATTTATTCTCGTTTCTGGAACAAGTTCCTGCATGATCTGGGCGTAAGTATCAAGGAAGAACCATTCCAAAAATTAGTAAACCAAGGAATGATTCAGGGACGAAGCAATTTTGTATATCGCATCAAAGACACCAACACCTTTGTGTCATTGAACCTGAAAGACCAGTACGAAACCACTCCGCTGCATGTGGATGTGAATATTGTATCCAACGATATTCTGGATGTAGAAGCTTTCAAAGCATGGCGTCCTGAGTATAACGATGCTGAGTTTATCCTGGAAGATGGAAAATATATCTGCGGATGGGCGGTAGAGAAGATGAGTAAATCCATGTACAACGTAGTCAATCCGGATATGATTGTCGAGAAATACGGTGCCGACACGCTGCGTATGTACGAAATGTTCCTCGGTCCGGTAGAACAGTCCAAACCTTGGGATACCAATGGTATTGACGGTGTTCACCGTTTCTTGAAGAAACTGTGGAATCTGTTCTATAGCCGCACAGACGAATTCTTGCCTGTAGAGGGTGAACCGACTAAAGAAGAGTTGAAAGCAATTCATAAGCTGATTAAAAAGGTAACCGGAGATATTGAAACTTTCTCTTACAACACTTCTATCAGTGCATTCATGATTTGTGTAAACGAACTTACTTCATTGAAATGTCGCAATAAAGAGGTATTGAGCAATCTCATCATCCTGTTAGCTCCGTTCGCTCCACATTATGCAGAAGAACTTTGGGAAGCTCTGGGAAATACCACCAGCGTATGCGATGCACAATGGCCTGCATTCAATGAAGATTACCTGAAAGAAGACACTGTAAAATACACTATCTCTTTCAATGGCAAAGCACGTTTCACCATGGATTTCGCCGCTGATGCTGATAACAATACCATTCAGACAACAGTTATGGCAGATGAACAAGCCCAGAAATGGATTGAAGGAAAAACCCCGAAAAAGGTAATCATCGTTCCCAAAAAAATTGTAAACATCGTATTATAATCGATACTATCCTTGAGGTGTGTCAAAAGCAGTAACTTTTGACACACCTTTCTACTTACATTAAAAACAATCCTCATTACCATGGACCAAATATTAAAAATCAAACTAGGCAGAGAGGTAAAAGACTATTTATCCATTACCTTCGGACTGATTTGCTATGCACTGGGATGGGCGGCTTTCTTACTGCCTTATCAAATAACTACAGGCGGAGTAACCGGTATCGCGGCAATTATTTATTATGCTACGGGAATAGAGATTCAAGTGTCTTATTTCATCATCAATGCTGTTTTTCTAGGATTCGCATTGAAAATATTAGGACCTAAATTCAGCCTTAAAACCATTTATGCCATCTTTATGCTAACATTCCTATTATGGCTCTTTCAAGCATTATTGAAGAACCCGAATGGTACACTGCCGCAATTGTTAGGACCGGGACAAGAATTCATGGCTTGTGTAGTAGGTGCCGGCTTGCTGGGATTTGGTATCGGCATTGTTTTCTGCAATAATGGAAGTACCGGCGGAACGGATATCATTGCCTGGATTATCAATAAATATAAAGATGTAACCCTTGGCCGCATGATGATGTATTGTGATATTGTCATCATATCCTCCTGTTATTTCATATTCCATGACTGGAAACGGGTGTTGTTTGGTTTCTGTGTATTGTTTATTATGAGCATTGTGATTGATTATGTTATAAACAGTTCACGCCAATCCGTACAGTTCCTTATTTTCTCGCGTAAACATGATGAAATAGCCGAAGGAATCACCAAACAAATAGATCGTGGAGTTACCTTATTGGATGGTACAGGATGGTATAGCAAACAAGGAATCAAGGTCGTAGTGGTACTGGCAAAGAAAAGCCAGTCACTGGATATATTCCGATTGGTGAAAGATATTGATCCCAATGCATTTATATCACAAAGTAATGTGGTAGGAGTGTATGGCGAAGGATTCGACAAACTAAAAATAAAGTAACTAAAAAATAATCTCTTCCATTGCTTCACTGTTTCTGCATTGAAAAACAGAACGATGAAGCAATGATAAGATTACTACATATCGGTTAATCTATTTTCTCAAATTTCTATTTTATACAATATATGTCTGCATAACCAATGCCCTTGTTCCACCAAAGGATGATCGAACTCTTTTTCAAAATGCATTCCTATTTTCTGCATGACCCGTTCAGAGCGTTTATTGGGTATGGCAGTGAACGAATATACCGTTTTAAAAGGTAAATTATCACTCGCATAATCCAGACAGGCAGAAGCGGCTTCTGTGGCATATCCCTTTCCCCATGCATCCCGGCACAATCGCCAGCCTATTTCCACTCCGGGAGTAAAATCCGACTCGAAAGCAATATTATGAAAACCCACATAGCCTAGAAAATTCTGAGTTTCTTTACATTGGGACATTCATTAAATATTACAAAATCAGCCAACTAATTCATACACAAAGTATTG